>ERZ827450.116-NODE-116-length-100414-cov-7.601132_pt1 | contig 100414 bp, 113 predicted proteins | sample MGYA00519773_ERZ827450 | MGnify/ENA primary metagenome ERZ827450 (study PRJEB31778, sample SAMEA3449306) | human gut metagenome | biome: human gut; feature: human-associated habitat; material: faeces | place: United Kingdom | collected 2010/2012 ...
ATAAAAGCCCTGACGCGCGACTGACCGGCGTCTTTCAGCGGGAGCGCAACCGCGGCGCCTTCCGGAATATTCTGAATCCCGATGCCAAGCGCGAGAGCGCCTGCGGCGGAAAGCGTGCTTGCCTCTCCCGTGATCGCGGCCATCGCGAAAGCAAGCCCGACAGACATTCCTTCCGGGATGTTGTGAAGCGTTACCGCGGCAACGAGAAGTTCTGTACGCGAGTGGTTGGACTTCGGTCCTTCAGGGGAATCCTCCGCCGGATGCCAGTGGGGGATTGTCTTATCCATCAGAAGAAGAAAAGCGATACCAAGCACGAAGCCGCCGGTGGCAGGGAGCCACGGAATAGCGTCTTTGCTGCTCGCTTCAAGGGATGGAATCAGAAGACTCCAGACACTCGCCGCCACCATAATGCCGGCAGCGAATCCCAGAGAAATTCTCTGGAACGCAGGAACGGTCTTGTCGTCTTCTCCCAACGCAGAACAGAACACCACTGATTCCATACTTTTGGCAGATCACGGTAAGACTGGATCAGATTTTTATAAAAATCGCAGAACAGTGTCTCAGAAGTAGGTCTGACGCACAGACGCTCCGGTAGCTGATTGAGTCCGCCGTAAGTTACCCATGCGACTTCCGGTGCAAATCCTTCCACATGATCCTTCTCTTTTTCCAGAAGGCTCTCCGGAATGAACATGGGCATATATACATTCTGTACCCCTGCCGCTTTAAATCTCTCGTCGAGCTGCTTCTGGATCAGCTCCCAAATCGCATATCCGGCTGGTTTGATCGCCATACAGCCCTTTACGCTGGTATAGCCGATCAGCTCTGCCTTCAGAACCACATCGGTATACCACTGTGCAAAATCTTCTTCCATGGACGTAATCTGTTCTACCATCTTTTTGTCTGCCATGTTATTTCCTCCTTTTCCCTGTAAATCTAAACTGGCGGCTCCTCATTTTTTTCAAAAACAATAGAATGCACACTCTGCGGACACTTTATTGCCATGAATAAAAAAAAGATACCTGATCCCCAAAGGGACCGGATATCCGGCGGTACCACCCCAATTAACATGCACTCTGCATGTTCGCTCTGCATCCGTTAACGCCGGACCTACGCTGCCTTATTGGGGCAAAGCTCCAAGGGTCGGTTCAAAATGTTCTGCACAGCTGCTCCCACCATTGCAGCCTCTCTGAAGTGCGCTCCCATCTCTACTATTCCTTTTCTGCGCTTCTTTTCTATCTGTTATTGATGATAAAAAAATTCTCCGGATTTGTCAACCGGAAAACGAAAAGTATTGGCGCGTCCGGTGGATGAAATGATGCCGGGCGCGCTGCTCCTGATTATTTCAGTTTATACTTTTTTCCCGCTCCTCGTCCGATAATATCGATCAATCCGTTTTCACTCATCTGACGTGCAAGCAAATATGCTCTCGTTTTTTTGATATTCAGCAGCTCCTGCAGCTCTTCCTCCGTCATTTCCTGATACTCCGCCAGATAATCCAGCACAATTTTCATCTGCGACGTAATTTCCGTCGAAGGTTTCTCTGCTGCAACTGTCAAAGCTTCCTGCTCTGGCATGTCTGCATTTCTGTTTGGCAAGATCATTTTAAACGTATTTTGCGTCACGTCAATTTTAGGTTGCACCGCACAGCCCTTATAGAGTGCAAATATTTTTCGAATGCCAGTCCCACAGGATTCTATCAGTTTTAATCTGTGAAAAATTTCCGCCAGTCTCCGGTTGCGCGGTTGGGAAATTCCACTCCGGATATCTTCCGCTGACAACCCCGGCAACAGCCCTCCAATCGAAATAAATTCCATACAGGAATTATTGACATTGATAATAATGCTTCCACTGTAACTGTAATCCCGATGAACAAGGGCATTCAGCAACGCTTCTCTCAAAGCTTCCTCCGGATAATCCGATTTTTCGATCCGCTCCAGCCCTTTAAAAATCGCTGTCGTCCGGTTACAGAGGGACAGATACGCATAGCTTTCCTCCAGCTGTTTGAAAACAGAACCGCCAAACTCCTTCGCATCCTTGAATACCGTATTGGCATCGTCTCCGAATACCGCGATTTTGGTCGTATGCTTACATTGGTCTGATAAGATCAACGCTAGGTTTGTATACTGATCGTCATGGATATTTCGCAGGCCCAATGCAATATATTTATCTTCTGTGAAATTTACATGATATCGTGCAAATGCCTCTTCTGCTTCCTGAAATGTCAATCCTTGCTCAACGGTGCGCATCTCTTCAAACACATCTCCGTCAGAATCCTTAATCATCTGACGAATCTGATCCGGAGACGCTTGTGCACAGGACGCACCCTGACGGACATATACGCCTGACGGCTTGATTCCTTTTGCTTTCAGATAATATGGTTTATAAGAGCCTTCTCCAACTTCAATCTGAATAAATTTATTCTCCCGAAGGACATACCGCACAAACATGGTCACATCCGGTGCAATGGCATCCCGGACTCCATTTGTCAAACGGGTATAAGTTTCATCTATGTTCTCAATTCCCGTAGGATTTCCCTGATCGTCAACTCCAATATAAATTACGCCGCCTTCTGTATTTGCAAAAGCGATCACTTCTTTATAAATATCATCGATCATCTGGGATTTATATTCAATACGTTCGCTTTCATATTGCACGTACAGCACCTCCTGGCTTTTATCTCCATACCCCCGGTTCCTACCTAGATAAATCTAGTTCTTAGCTATATCATACCTGTATTTTCACTTTTTTCAATAGTATTAGGTGAATTTTCACCCTATCAGAGTGAATATTCACTTTTTTCACTCAGTGATAGTGAATTTTCACTCTCATCACCGCAAACGAAAAGACGCGCAAAAACCATTTTTTGATTTTTGCACGCCCTTCGTTTCCTTCTAAAAAACAGGCAAAGCAATGTATTTATCCCACGATCTAATTATCACCACACAAATTCCCCACATGCTCTGCTTGTTTTTTATGCCGTTTTCGGCAATGAATAAGGCTCCCGGAGTTTTTATGTAACCGCCTTCTGCCTTATCTGTCTCACAGTGTAACATAGCCTGTCCATTCACAGATCAAAATTTCCTAAACGCAGCGAAATTCGTCTTAAACGCTGTCACACGTCGGTTTCCGGAATTTACTTTCCCTTTTTCTCCATGTATTTCCGGACAAATTCAGGTACTTCGGGCTCATGCAGGATTAAAATCAGCTTTCTGTTCACTGCATTTTTTGCGGAACTCAATGCAATTTTTCTAACCAGTTTTGCAGTTTTTTCTTTCATCATAAATATTCTCCTTTTTCAGTATTATATTTTATTCCTTTTACAAGGAAGAATACTGAGCGACTCCAGCAGTGCGGAAATTACAATAATTCCACGCCAGTTCGATTTTGTAAGCAATAAACTCAGCAAAATCAGCCCTCCACAAAATAATATAGAATATACCTTTTTTCGAAGATTCTCTTCTGCTTCTAACAATGGCGCTGTTTTCGTTCTTCCAGGTGCCCTTAACCATAAAATCAGAATGCAGAGTCCCCATAAAACAACAAATACTCCAATTCCCCAGTTTTCTAAAAGGCTACCTGCCACAAGACTAATAAAACATAAAGCAATCATAGCCAATAAGCATGTCCCTCTTGTTGGGCAATGAACTCCGCCTGCCCAACATCTTAATCCACAAAAGGATAATAAACATAATGCAAATTCAACTTCTTTTCCTATCAAAACGCTGATCATAAAAAGAATCAAAAATTTTACGCACACATCCAGAAATACACCAAGCCCAAACTCTATGACTTTACTTTCTGTCTCTGTCAGTTTTAATTCTCTTCTATTCCATTGCGCTATCTGGTTTGCCAGCTTGTCTATCATTGTCCTCTCCTCCTGTATTAAAGATATCACACCTTTTTATGGATAAATCATTTTTTCCTAAACGCATCATTTTTTAACCCAAACGCAAACCTATTGTTATTATTTTTACGTTTTTTCATATTCCGTTTCTGCTTCATCTTTCTTTGTCCTCATGATAATATAATATATGCACTAGGAGGTTTGCTTATGACTTTACTTACTTTTTTATGCCAACTTATTTCAACTACCACTTTTATACTGATGTGTCATCTGATCCTTTCAAAACGTCTGCCCCGAAAAATCACTTACCCTCTATACTTATACACAATTTTTATCTGTATTTTTCTGGCCCCGTTTTCCGGGCAATATGGCATCCCGATCTTTTTACTTGGAGCGATTATTATTTTGCTGTTTCATAAAAAGGATCGATTATACAATCTTCTCTTTTTTCAGATTCTATGGGCTTGGAGTGTTCTGACTGACTACGCTGTCACTATTCCGCTGCGTATCGCCGGATATGATTTTGATGTCATTCTGACCTCCCTTCCCCTCACGCTCCTGTTCTCCATCCTCCACGCCCTCCTTTGCATCCTGCCGTGTCTGTTTATCGGCAACCGTCTGCACCGGAAGCTGGTCACGGATCAGAATGTAATCCCTCCGCAGATTCAGCTGCTTTTGTTTCTGGAGGTCACAATCTGTTCCTGTATTTTCCTGATCAACATCATTTTCAGCAGTCTGCTTCATTATCCGAGCGATATTCTGTTCTTCAACGGAATCCTGATTTTCTGCTTCGCAACAGCAAACGTCCTGATTTTTCTGATGCTTTACAACACACTGCAGGCCAACAAAAAGCTGGAGCTTCAGGCCCGTGAGCAGGAAAATCTGACACACTACATGGCACAGCTCGAAAATCATTATCAGGACATCCGGCGGTTCAAACACGATTACCTGAATATTCTTTCCACCATTACCGGCTACATCCAGGAAAACGATATGGACAAGCTTCGGAATTATTTTGATTCCAGTATCGTCACGAGCAGCAGCATTCTGGTCAATCAGGACGACACTCTTGCGCGTCTGTCGCTGATCAAGGTGACGGAGATCAAGGGTCTTTTGTATACAAAAATGGTACAGGCAATGAACCGTCAGCTGGATGTTTCCTTCGAGCTGACGCAGGAAATCACAGAACTTTCCACCGATTTGCTTACTCTTTCCAGAGTGCTGGGTATTTTTCTGGATAACGCGATCGAAGCTGCTTCCGAAACCGAACAGAAACGGTTTCATATTGCAATCGTGTGCAAGGTGCATTCTGTTATTTTTCATATTGAAAACTCGACGAAGCCGCTTCTTTTCCCTCTGGAAGAGCTTTTCAAGCCAAGTATTTCTTCCAAAGAAGCACACAGCGGTCTTGGACTTCCCACCGCAAATATGCTGATCGCCAATGCGCCGGAGCTGACCTCCAACACGATCTGCGAAAACGGTCTTTTTAAACAGATTCTTGTTGTTTCCAACTTCAAAAAGAATTATCATAATATATCGTGAGCATAGCTCACTCAATAATTTCGCCGTTCGCGATGAGCAGGCTTCGCCTGTTCCCGCTCTCTTGCGCTCATTAAATCATAAAGATTTCATGCCGCTTCTGCGGCAGAATGGGGGATGACATGATACCAATTTATTTATGTGAGGATAACACGCTTCAGCTTGATCTTCTCAAATCCATGATCGAAAAGTACATTTTCATTCAAGCTTACGACATGGAGATTCGACAGGCCGTCCACACGCCGCATGAGCTGCTGGATCTGCTTCCGGATCAGCCCGAAAATGCCGTTTATTTTCTCGACATCCATCTGCACTCTGACATGGATGGAATCGAACTTGCCTCAGCAATCCGCCAGAAGGATCCGCGCGCATTCATTATTTTTACTACGACGCATTCCGAAATGGCAATGACAACGTTCCGCTATCAGGTAGAACCGCTGGGTTTTTTAATCAAAGACGATCCGAACTACACCCTGCAGATTCTTCACTGTTTGCAGAGCGTTCTCGAAAAAAGTAAAATTCCGGCTTCTCCGAACGGTCGGCTGCATTTCAGGATGCCCGATCAGGATTTATTCATACCAATCCATGAAATTCTTTATATCGAAGCGACCGGTGCGCACCGCATCACCGTCCATACGACGACTGCGATCTACCAGTGCAGCGGCTCCTTGAATGAAACGCTCTCCAAACTCGACCAGAGCTTTTTTCTCTGTCACAAATCCTGCCTGGTAAACACTGCACATATCCGCACGCTGTATCGCCGCCCCTGCCAGATTGTTCTGGATAACGGCGCGGTCTGCCCCTGTGCACAGAGGCGTTTCTCTCAGCTGCAGCACCTGATGGGAATTGAATAACCTCAGCTTCTGCAGAAAATCTGCCGCAGTCCTTCTGTATACAGCACTGTATACAACGGTCCCAGAAAAATGCCGCCGGCTCCAAACACTTTCACACCTGCATAGACTGACAAAAGCATCAGCACCGGCGGCAGACCGATCTGCGCACCCAACAGGCGCGGTTCCAGAAGCTCCCGTGCTGCAATACACGCGACGTAGGTAACCGAAGCAAATGCCGCACCCTGAGGATTTTCATTCAAAAGCTGCCAAATTGCAGTCGGAATCAGTACAATGCCGGTTCCGATCATCGGCAATGCGTCCAAAATCCCTGCCAATAATCCAATCCACAGACCATTTCTGACTTTTCCAATCCAAAGCCCCAAAACTGTAATTCCTGATATGATCACCAGAATTTTCAGCTGCGCCCTGCAGTAACCGCCTGTCATCCGTAAGATTCTGTCAATATTTTCCCAGATCTCGCTCTTTTTCATCCATTCCGAAAAACGCGCATAATCTCTGCACAGCCAGAACGCCGCGATCATCCCGATCCCCCAGAACGCTCCTGTCCGCAGCGCAAAGCTGCAGGATTTCGCCGTCCAGTCCGCAGCCTTTGGCAAAATCTCCCGACCGACAGTTTTCGCCATTTCGTCCCCCTTATCCTGAAAAAACGCTCGAATTTCTCCCTGTTCCCTCCCAAGAAGCTCTTCCGCCCTGCAACAGCCATTTTCAAACGCTATATTCACCTGATCTTTGATCGCTCCTGACTCACTTCCGATTTTTACCGCCCATGCAGTTCCCTTTGACAGCAGAAAAAAGAATCCAGCCGCAAGGATTCCGGTCAAAAGCAGCAAAAATCCTGCCATCAGGATGTCTTTGCGAATCCGCAGCCTTTTCTCTGCCCGGCAAAGCTGCGGATATAAAATTCGGACAATGAAAAAAGCAAACACAAACGGTGCAACAAGCGGCAGTAAATATCGAAGCACTGCGTATAACCCGCCTGCAAGCCCTGCAGCATAGAGCACTTTTTGCCTGCAAGACCGGGCATTCTCTCTATTTTCCTCTGCATCCGCAGCGCTATCCTTCTTCTCTAAACAGCTGTTTTTTTCAAAAAAATTACCCATACCATTCTCCGTTCCGCAGATGTTTTCCCATCTCCATTGAGACTTAGTATGAGTAATTTCGACATTATTATGATATCAGGATCAGGATTCAAAAAGCGATTCGTGATATTGGGTATTCCTTTCTACTATTTTTCTGCCGCTTCCCGCACCAGATTTTCTGACATAGCGATCAGCAGAAACAGAAACGGAATGCAGCAAACCTGCTGATAACAGAAAAAGTTGTGCGCACCGTAAACGAGTACCGCCAGCAGCCCCATCAACGCCATTGGTTCTTTTTCCCTGTTTTTCCAGAAGCGACACACCGCAGCAGCCAGAAATCCGACAAACGCTGCAAATCCGATCCCGCCGGTACAGAACAGCTGGTTTAAAAATTCATTATGCGCATTCGTCAACGTCTGATTCTGCCCGAAATAATGATGCAGTCTGCCCGCAAGATCTGTGTCTGCATAGCAGTAAACCGAATAACAGTCCGGTCCAACGCCCGTAAGCTTTCTCCACAACGGCAGCTTTGCAAACGTTTCCGCCGTGATGCTCCATGAAAAGCCGCGGGAATTTCCCCAATATTCATCAAATAAAAGATACTGGCCCGTACTGGAAACCCCGAACCATTTCTGCAGCAGACCGGTTGTATTCGCCCAAATCGTCACAACAAAAAGAAGCATCAGACCGACCACGCCGATCACTGCAATCTTTCGCAAAGTCCGCCCACAGCGGATAATTTCTGCAGCTTCATGCTTTTGCCGGTACAACAGCAGAACAATGTATCCCATGCACACGATCAGGAAAAATACCCATGTCGCCGTGCTCTTTGAGAAAAATTCCGAAAGGCTGCCGAGCTGTTTTGCTTTCTCAGGGAATAACTCCTGCAAAATTCCGATCAATTTAAAGCTTCCAAACATCAACAGCAGCGTTTCCAGAAACCGTTCCATCCGATCGAAGCTGTCGCAGCCTGCAAGAAACAATCCCAGAAGCAAAAACACCATTGCAGCAAACGCACTGTCGCTGTTCTGGGTCACAACCGTTCCAAAGCCCAGCATGCAGTACAGCCCTGCTGCCGTGCGGATTCTATTGTCTTTTGCGATAAAAAACACCGTAGCTCCAGCTGTCAGCGCCACGCAGACATATCCGGAATACCAGGACGCCTGCCCGATGGTCGAAAGAAACAACAGCTGCCACGACTCATCCAGGCCCTGATACATTCCGAGGGGATCGATCGAAAACCGGTGCAGGATCCCCAGCAAAAACACGCCGCCGGACGCCAGCATATGTACTGCCAGCAGCCCTTTCCACCAGATCAGATACCTCGATACCAGAAAATACATCAGCACAAGAAGTACCTGCGTCCGCAGCCCCATCGACCAGCCATCTGTGCCAGTCCATGCCGCCGCACGGTCAACACTAAATAGCCACGAAACGAAAATCGCTGCAAGGTAACACAGCATGGCAATATCTAAATTGCTGAGAGAACGAGCGGCTGGGTGTGCCTGTACCTGCACACCTGTCTGCGTCTTTGCGTCTGACTCCGGCTTGTGCATCCGCAAAAACACCTTCGCTGCGCAGTCTTTTCCCCAGCTTCCAGCCGCCAGCACGCCTGCAGGAATCAGGCACACCAGACTGACTGTCAGGAAAAACGAAAACTTCCGCACGCCCATCTGGGAATAGTGATCCTTCATAGAATAAGGAAAAACCACTGTCATCAGAAAAATCCACAGGGCGGTCAGCCACGAAACCGCAGATTTGCTTTCAAAGCGCAAGTTTGTCCGTAAGCTCATAACATACTCTTTTCCCGCTTGTCGGATGACAAAACGCAAGTTTTACTGCCTGCAGACGGATTGTCCGAATCCCGAGCTGCATGGATACCTCCCGACTCTCTTCGCTGCCGTAGCGCTGATCGCCAAGAAGCGGCATCCCCGCATGCGCCATCTGCACCCGGATCTGATGGAATCTTCCCGTTTCCAGCTCCACTTCCAAAAGTGCCCGGTTTCCCTGACATGCCAGACATTTCCAAGATAAAACCGCCTTTTTCGCACCGTTCTGCGAAGCATCGCAGACGCGAGCAATAGAAGCTTCCTTTACCAACCAGTCTGTCAGTGTTCCGCGTTTTCCGGTCAGGTCTTCTTTCGTATACACGACTGCGTAATAGATTTTGTTCATCTGATGCTGCGCAGTCTGGGTGCTTAACGCACCTGCGGCTTTTTTATTTTTGGCAAAAACCAAAAGACCGGAAACCGGCTGGTCGAGCCGGTGCACGACACCCAGATAGACCGACTGCGGCTTGCGCACTCCGGCGGACGCCGTTGCCGATGACGGCTGTCGGGTGCCGCCAAACGCCGAGATTTCCGCAGATTTGCCGGGCGCGCCCGCCGACTGCTTCCCCGCCAGGTAGTTTTTCAGCTCACTGACCATATCCGGCTCGGAAATCCGGGCGCTTTGAACCGCCAGTCCCGCCGGTTTTTCGCAAACCAGAATATCTTTATCTTCGTATATAATTTTTACTGCCACGTTCCCCTCATTTCCGGATATGCTTCAGACCTTGAAGCGATATCCAACACCCCAGATTGTTTCGATATACTGCGGATTGGCGGTGTCTACTTCGATTTTTTCACGGATTTTTTTGATATGGACGGTTACGGTCGCAATGTCGCCGATCGATTCCATATCCCAGATTTCCCGAAACAGCTCTTCTTTGGTAAAAACATGGTTCGGGTTCTCTGCAAGGAAGGTCAGCAGGTCGAATTCCTTTGTCGTAAATGCTTTCTCTTCGCCGTTAATCCATACACGCCTTGCCGTTTTGTCGATTTTCAGGCCGCGGATTTCTATAATATCGTTTGTTTTCTGATGGCTGCTCGTCAGTCTTTCATACCGCGCCATATGCGCCTTGACGCGCGCTACCAGCTCGCTCGGAGAAAACGGTTTCGTCATATAGTCGTCTGCGCCCAGACCCAGGCCCCGGATTTTGTCGATGTCATCCTTTTTCGCACTCACCATCAGGATCGGGACATTTTTCTCCTCCCGGATCCTGCGGCATACCTCAAACCCATCAATGCCGGGCAGCATCAGATCCAGCACGATCAGGTCAAAATCCTCTTTCAGTGCGCGCGTAAGTCCTTTGTCACCCGCATATTCGATCTGTACATCAAATCCACTCAGCTCCAGATAATCCTTTTCCAGATCTGCAATTGCCACTTCATCTTCGATAATTAAAATTTTACTCATCTGCTTCCGCCTCCCTGTATTTTCTAATCACAAAATGCAGACATGTTCCTTCGCCCTCTTTGCTGGTCGCCCAGATGTATCCGCCATGATCCTCGATGATCTTTTTCACAATGGACAGCCCGATTCCGCTTCCGCCTTTCATGGAGTTGCGGGACGCGTCCGTCCGGTAAAACCGCTCAAATATATTGCCGAGGTCTTTTGCCGCGATTCCCTTGCCGTTGTCCTCGATTTCTACCCGAATGGAATCCACCTCATCCAGCAGGCGAATATCGATCACGCCTTTCTCTTTGTCCATATATTTGATGCTGTTGCCAATGATATTGTTGATGACTTTTTTGAGCTGCTCCGGATCTGCGATAATCCGAGTGTCGGGCTCCACCAGATTGGAATAATTCAGCTGGATATTTTTCGATTCCAGATCCAGCCCGACGTCCTCTACGCAGTCTGCGAAAAATTCTGCAACGTTTATCCGGTGGAAATTGTACGGAATACGATTATTATCAATACTGGAATAATAGGTCAGCTCATTGATCAGCCGATCCATGTCGTTCGCTTTTGTGTAAATCGTGCGCAGATATTTGTCCCGACGCTCCGGTGTGTCCGCCACACCGTCGATAATTCCTTCCACATAGCCCTTGATCGCCGTGATCGGAGTTTTTAAATCATGCGTGATATTGCTGATCAGCTCGCGGTTCTGCTTTTCGTTCTGAATCTTTTCCTCTGTGGACTCTTTTAACCGAAGACGCATGTCCTCATAGTTGCGGTACAGCTCGCCAATTTCGTTGTCGTCCTCGGATTCCAGCATATAATCGAAGTTTCCCTCCGCGATTTTCTGCATCGCCAGATTCAGCCTGTTGATCGGAGCAAATACATCCTTATGGATCCACTGGGTCAGCACCATCGCCGTAAGCACCAGAATAAATATGATCGCCAGAAACATATCCAGCAGGAACGTCTTGGAAAATATACTCGTGATCCGCGTTACAATAAATGCGCTGCCCTCTGTCCCGTCTGCAAACTGAAAATCAATCTGTTTTACCAGCTTGCGCATATCATTAAAGTAATATGCGGAATCCGTTTCCTCGCTCTCCAGCCCATACGCCGGCAGCCTGGAAAAAATCTGCTGCGCGGCAGCTGCATTTCCGGCGTAGTAAATCTGATCCCCTTTTCGGATGATAATATAGGAAGATTTATCCTCCGCTTCTTCATTTAATTTATCCAGATACGCCTTGTCCTCCAGCCGGTGCGTATTTTCCCGCGCCTGCTCCTGAATCGTATCGAACAGCTCATCCGTCGCCTGACTGAACGCATCGATCGATTCCGACATCATACTGTACGCCCGCATACCTTCGCCGTAGGTCGTCTGGCCTCCCGACCGCATCATGACCGTCCCAATACCCAGAAACGCGCACAGGGACAATAAAACCGGAAGCAGGATGATCGTCAAAAATGTGATTGCAAGCTTTGTCTTAAATTTCATGATCTGACAACTCCCTGTCTTTTGCTGCAGACAGTCTGCATTTCCCGACTGCACTGCATTACTGTTTTCAGTATACCACATCCTTTTTTTCTTTTTATAAAATAGAAAGAATATATTTCTAAAAAATGTATAAATCTAAAAAATGGTGTTGACATTTCCGGATCGGCGACCTATAATAAAGCCATGATAACAATAACGATTATCGTTATCGGATAGGAGATGAAGCAATGCCGGCTTTGAAGTACAGCCGTCAGCGGGAAGCAATCAAGAGCTTCCTTATGACACGCAAAGATCATCCGACCGCAGATGTGGTATATCACTCTCTCCGTGCAGACTTTCCAAACATCAGTCTTGGAACTGTCTACCGGAACCTGACGCTGCTTGCTGACCTCGGTGAGATCGCAAGACTCCGGCTTGGGGACGGTGTGGATCACTTCGATGCCGATACCAGCCGTCATTATCACTTTATCTGCTCGGAATGCGGCAGCGTTCTCGACCTGCACACCGAATTTCCGGATTCCTTCGATTCTCTTCACGGGACATCCGTGGATGGAAACCGGATCGACGGACATGCAGTGTATTTTCAGGGGATCTGCCACTGCTGTTTAAACAAACAGCACAGTTAATTTTTCACAACAAATCAGACAATGAAACCCATTGTCATGAATAAGAAAGGGGATTAAAATTATGAAATTCGTATGTTCTGTATGTGGTTATGTTTATGAAGGTGAAAAGGCTCCGGAAGAATGTCCTATCTGCCATGCTCCTGCTTCCAAATTCGTCGCTCAGTCCGGCGAAATGAACTGGGCTGCTGAGCACGTTGTAGGCGTTGCACAGGGCGCTCCGGAAGATATCATCGCTGACCTGAGAGCAAACTTCGAGGGCGAGTGCTCTGAAGTTGGTATGTACCTGGCTATGGCAAGAGTTGCACACAGAGAAGGCTATCCCGAAATCGGTCTGTACTGGGAAAAGGCAGCTTTCGAAGAAGCTGAGCATGCTGCAAAATTTGCAGAGCTGTTAGGCGAAGTTGTTACCGACTCCACCAAGAAGAATCTGGAAATGAGAGTAGAAGCTGAGAACGGCGCTACCGCTGGTAAGACCGACCTGGCAAAGAGAGCAAAGGCTCTGAACCTGGATGCAATCCATGATACCGTTCATGAAATGGCCCGTGACGAGGCTAGACACGGAAAAGCATTTGAGGGTCTGTTAAAGAGATACTTCGGTTAATGAAAAATCCGGTATTTACCAAGGTTTACAAAAATTCTGAGGTGTGGCATCAAAAGCCACACCTCATTTTTTCAAACTCTTTCTCAATTCGCAAACTTCCTCTGTTTTTCCCCCCTCTGCTATGCTATACTGTGCGTAGACACGAGCCGTGCCTCGGCTCCATATTACCGCACGCCATCCTTTTTTCGCGTGCGTTACAAACGGGAGGGACTTATGAAAATATCGACAGAAATCGCCTCGGCTGCAGCGCTGGTCGGCGAAGAAAAGGCTGTAGAATATACCGCCAAAGCAGGCTTTGACGCATGGGATTTTTCCATGTTCGACATGTGCAAATATGATTGGAGCGCCGGATGCTTTTTACCCAATGACAATCCGCTCGCTTCCGACAATTATCTCGCCTTCGCGCGCAGATTAAAACAGATCGGTCTCGACAACGGCATCCTCTGCAATCAGTCGCACGCGCCGTTCCCGTCCCGCGGACCGATCATCCCTTACTTAAAACGCGCGCTGGAATGCACCGCAGAGGCAGGCGGCAAAATCTGCATCATCCATCCGGACAACTACCTGTCCGCCCAGGAAAACGCGGAAATGTACTTTGATCTGCTGCCGTTTGCAAAAGAATGCGGCGTTAAAATCGCAACCGAAAATATGTGGGGCTGGGACACGGAAAAGGATCAGTCCTCTTTCGCGGCATGTGCGACCTCTGCAAGCTTTAACGAGCACCTCGACGTCGTAAACGACGACTTTTTCGTTGCCTGCCTGGATATCGGACATGCAGAAATGCGCGGTTCCGGAGAAGGTGCAGCCAACATGATCCGCGCACTCGGAAACCGTCTGCAGGCGCTGCATATCCACGATAACGACTGCTGGCACGATTCCCATCAGATTCCGTTTTCCATGTCCATCGACTTCGACGCTGTCGTAAAGGCGCTCAAGGACATCAACTACTCCGGTTACTTTACACTGGAAGCGAGCAGCTACCTCGAAGCATTTACACCGGAAACGACCCAAAAAGGGCTCTGCGACCTCGCGGCATCCGCAAAAAGACTTTCCGATATGTTTGAAGCACTGTAAGGCTCCAGACCCATCCTATAGATTCAGCTGCTCTGCATCGGTTTTTCCGGCAGCAGCGGCTGTTTTTATCTACCCCCAAGCTCCTCTTTCGCCTGGTGCACGCTCTCCACATATTCCTGTCCCGGCGTCTGCATCAGATACTTCGGCGCCAGAAATGCAGCGTCATGGAGCTCTTCAAGCGCAGCCTGCTGCTGCCCCGTCGGCACTGTCGGCGCTACTACCCGCGTCTGCCACACGGACATGCAGCCAGTGTATTCCACCAGCCAGAACAGCGGCTCCATATTTTTTTCCATTCTGCCGTGCAAAGCGCCGGCATCCATCCCGGTCAGTTCAACCAGCCTGCCAATATGCGAAGGCAACGGTTCTTCCACACTGCCGTCCGGCAGAATCAGACATTCCCCGTTATCCTCGTCGTTCTGATGTTTGTGAATAAATTCCAGCGCTGTCATGTCGTCCCCTCTCTCCGACGTTTTTTCTGCTCCCATCGTAACAAAAGCTTCCCGCTTTTTCAAGCCCAACCCCCAAAAGCCCTTTTTTTAATCATACCGCATATCTCATTTTTTTCTGCACATAATAAAAAAACAGAGGTATAAAGATTGAAAAATAAAATTTTTTAATCGCGAGCTTTGTGTCTGTGCGCACGTGACACAAACTCGACATGCGCAAAAAATGTGCGCAGAAATGAGGGAAATTATGAAAAAACTTTCTTTTGCAGGTCCTATTCTTTTAACCACGATTTTGCTGTTCGCTGCGGCATGCGGCAAAAACACTGCGACCGAAACCGTTCCGCCGCAGACCCAGATCGCTTCGGAATCTGATTTTTCCGAAGAAACTTCGATGAACGGACAGACCGACTCCATCACGCCGGAGAGCAGTGCCACCGATCTTATCGGAAACGCTCCTTCCGAAACGGCGTCCGGCTCCAACTCCAATGGAAACAGCACAGCCAACGGAACTGCCGCCGAAACACAGGACGGTCTGATGTCCGGCAAAACATCCACCGTAACCGGCAAAATTCAGGAAATGAAGGACTTTATGTTCGTCGTCGTTTCCGATGACGGGACACCCCACGCATTTTCCTATGATTCCGATAAGCGACCGGACGGGCTCGACCAGATCAAATCCGGCGACCGCGTGACCGTCACCTATACCGGTATTTTATCCGAAATCGAAAGCTTTACCGGTGAAATTATTTCCATTGAAAAAGTAAAACAGTAATAAAATTTTCACAGCCGCTTCCCTGCTGCCGCATCTGACAGCGCCGGGAAGCGGCTGTGTCCAGGATTTTAATAGATACTACAATTATGGACTTATTCCGTTCCTTAACCGGAACGTCTTCCGGCATCCTGTACAGGAGCAACTTTGTAATTCTGCTTTCATTAGGAAAACGAATGGCAGGGGCAAAGTGTTGTAAAAAATTTACACAACCAGGTTGCGTCCCTCTCCGCTGATAAATGCCGCAATATTTTTACAGGTCTCCTCCACGCAGCGTTCCCGCGCTTCGATGCTCGCCCAGGCCATATGCGGCGTCAGCTGCAGCTTTCCGGTTTCTTTCAGCGTCGCCAGGGGGTTATCTGCAAGGATCGGCTCCTTTTCGAACACATCCGTGCCCGCTCCTCTGATCTCTCCGTTTACCAACGCCTCATACAACGCATCCGTATCCACAACCGCACCGCGCGCCACATTGATCAACACTGCGCTCTTTTTCATTTTGGAAAAGGCGTCCGCATTCATCAGGTGAAACGTTCTGTCGCTCAGCGGACAGTGCAGAGACAAAATATCTGACTGTGCCAGCAGGGTATCCCAATCCACCCGTTCATAGTCCCTGCAGTCGCTGTGTCCTGAGGTTGCAAAAAAAATAACCTTGCAGCCCAGTGCTTCTGCCGCCTTCGCAACCCGTCTCCCGATATTTCCCATTCCGGCGATGCCCCAGGTCTTTCCCTCCAGCTCATACCAGGGTTTAAAATGAGCAAACCGGGGCTGTGATGCATACGCGCCGGATTTTACGTAATTGTCATAATACGGCAGGTTTTCCAGCACAGAAAGCGCCAGGGCAACTGTATGCTGCGCAACTGCAGCCGTCGAATAATTCCGCGCGTTTGCCACATGGATGCCTCTGTTTTTACAATATTCAATATCTACGTTATCATAGCCGGTAGAAAGCTGACAGATCATCTTCACCTGCTTTGCATCCTTCATTGTGGATTCATTCATCGGACTTTTGTTTGCCACAACGATATTTGCGTCCGCGATCCGTTCCGCCACCAGCTCATCCGGTGTGCTATTGTAAAAATCCACCTCGCCAAACTGCTTTATCGCTTCGACGGAGACATCCTCACCGACACTGCTTCTGTCTAATACTACAATCTTCATGTGTTCCTCTCATTTCTGCGGCTCGTTCCTTCGACCGCCTGGGTTCTTTTTCATCCGGCGTATTCGCGCCGTCTGCTGTTTTCCTATAAGAGTAGCAAAAAACGCACAGCACTTCAAGCCAGAAACTCCCGCAAAAGCTCTGTCAACTCGGACTCAGCTGCCCTGGGCTCCTGCATTCTGCGGACAGCAGCGGTTTGCTCCACGCTCTCGACCTCTCTACGCACCTCCCGCTCCTGCTCATCCAGATAGTCGTTATCCCGCTTTACCTGCGCCAGCCGCTCCGACATACGGTTTTCCAGAAAATCCGCCAGCGTGATTTTCAGTTCCTCTGCCGTCGACGCCGTATCGATCATCCCAATCACCGCAAAATACAGATACAGACTCAAAAACGCCTGCAGATAAAACCAGATCACATTCCCAAGCGTCTGTCCGCCCATCAGCCCCATGCAGGCTCCGATTCCGTCTGCAAAAACGGACAAAAGCAAAAGCTGCCCGCCAAGCCTGTCCCAGAACCGCAGGCTGAACCGTCCGAATTTCAACTGTCGCAGAAATTTTTCCACATAAACCGATGTATTCATCCTGCCGCCGTTTAATTCGCACAGGCTGCTGTATTTCAGCACGCATTGCCGTAGAATTGTATTCGGCGAAACAGAAAGATTCGCTGTTTCCCCAAGCAGCCGTTTCAGCCGCATACCCGGAAAAAATCTGCATAAAATACTAAAAAACAAAAGCGCCGCTGCTGTTCCCATCAAAAGATATCTTGTCATGCTTTCCTCCATCCTGCTTTCCTGCGTCCTGATGCCGCGCAGGTTCCGCTTTTTCTTTAGTATAAGGCCCCTGGATTCCAGGCTGCAATCCTCGCAGGCGCACAATCGATTTCCAATTTCCGCCTTTCTTTTTCACAGGAAAACTGCTATAATCCCTATCGGAACAAGAAAATCGAATTTTCGACGGCAAAACAAGGAGGATTCTATGACCTACAAGACAAAAGGTACCTGCTCTACCCTGATCGATATCGAGATGGAACCGGATCAGCATACAATCAAATCTGTCGCTTTTACCGGCGGCTGCAACGGCAACTTAAAAGGCATTTCCAGCCTGGTAGTCGGCATGAAAGCCGAGGACGCAATCGCACGTTTAAAGGGCATTAAATGCGGCTTCAAGCCCACGTCATGTCCTGATCAGCTCGCCCATGCGCTGGAAGAAATCGTGCAGGCGCAGTAATTTTTACGACAGAAAGTAATTTTGAGGAGATCCCATCATGAGTAAAAAAATCGTACTTACCGGTGGCGGAACAGCCGGTCATATTACCCCGAATATTGCCCTTCTTCCCGAACTCGAAAAAGCCGGCTACGAGGTATTTTATATCGGTTCCTATGACGGAATGGAAAAACGCCTGATGGCAGATTACCACATTCCTTATTACGGCATCGCTACCGGCAAATTCCGGCGGTATTTTGACCTGAAAAACTTCTCAGATCCGTTCCGCGTACTCAAGGGATTTTCCGAAGCCCGTAAAATTTTAAAAGAACTACAGCCGGACGTTGTTTTTTCCAAAGGCGGATTCGTATCTGTCCCGGTTGTGCGCGCTGCCGCTTCCCTGAAAATTCCATGCGTTATCCATGAATCCGATATGACACCCGGACTTGCCAACAAGCTCTGTATCCCGGTTGCCCGAAAGGTCTGCTGCAACTTCCCGGAAACCTTAAAATCGCTTCCGGCTGAAAAGAGCATCCTCACCGGCTCCCCGATCCGCGAAGAACTGCTGCACGGAAATAAAGAAGCAGCAAGGAAGCTCTGCGGTTTTCATTCCGACAAGCCGGTTCTGATGATCATCGGCGGCTCCCTTGGCTCTGCAGTCATCAATCAGTCCGTCCGCGAAGCGCTTCCAAAGCTTCTGGATGATTTCCAGATCGTGCACATCTGCGGCAAGGATAAAATTGACAACCTGTTATTAAAAACACCCGGCTACAAGCAGTTCGAATATGTAAAAGACGATTTAAAGGACATCTTCGCCATGGCGGACATCGTCGTTTCCCGCGCAGGTGCAAATGCAATCTGTGAGCTGCTCGCCCTCAAAAAGCCCAATCTGCTGATTCCGCTTTCTGCAGGTGCAAGCCGCGGCGACCAGATTTTAAACGCACGCTCCTTTGAGGCACAGGGCTTCTCCATGGTGATCGACGAAGACTACCTGTCACCCGGTCTTCTGATAGAAAAAGTGCATGCACTGTACTGCTCCAGACAGACCTATATTGACGCGATGGAAAAAAGCCGCCAGACCAATGCAATTCCTTCTATTCTTGAAATTTTAAACGAGATAACGGGCTGAACATGAATAAAAAGCGCTGTGCAAATGAACGATTCGGCAGAAAACAGCCTTTCCTTTTAGGAACGGCAGTTTCCAGACTCCGGATACATCAAATGCACAGCGCTTTTTCCTGATATTTGAGAGGATGAACGTGCGTCTGTCTTATCCAAGAATTTCTTCTTTTACAGCTGCCAGCTCTTCTGCGGTCGGGCTGGTCTGCTTCCAGTTGATCGTCTGTCCGTCATTTTCATATCTGGGAATCAGGTGGATATGGAAATGAGGAACAGTCTGTCCTGCTGTCGCACCATTATTCTGAACGAGGTTAAAGCCATCGCAGTGCAGCTTCTCCGTCATCTGACCTGCCATCTTTTTCGCCAGGGAAAATGCTTTCTGACACCAGTCATCCGGCAGCTCATAAAGATTTCCAAAATGCTCCTTCGGCATCACGAGGGCATGTCCCTTTGTCGCAGGTCCAAGATCCAGGATCACGCGGAAGCTGTCGTCTTCATACAACGTATTGGACGGAATCTCTCCGTTTGCAATTTTACAGAAAATACAATCATCTTTTTTCATGTGAAAATCCCTTCTTTCTAAATACCGGCGGTATAATGCTTAATAAAAATCCAAGAAGAAAACCGCTCAACAGTCCGCCTACATGCGCCGCATTGTTCACATACGCACTGCCAAACCCTGCATACAGAGACAGGACAACGGCGAATACCGCTCTTTTCAGGGAAATTCCCGCAGCCGCTCCTTTTTTGACAATTACCAGAAAAAGCAACGCACCCGTCAGCCCGAAAACCGCTCCGCTGGCTCCGATCGATTCATAAAAGCTTCCAGTTGAAAGCTCATATGCCGCAGAAAGCAGATTTCCGAAAATCGCAGAGCCAAAATACAGGATCAGAAAGCGCACCTTTCCAAGGCATCTTTCCACCACATCGCCGCAGCAGTAGAGCAGCAGCATGTTGTTGAGCAGATGCTCGACGTCGGCATGCAGAAATGCAGCCGTAATCAGTCGATAAAACCCGCTGTGCTCATAGAGAAGATACACCACGCTGAAGCAGCCCTCCGATTCCATCCATTCTCCTGCTTTGGGCAGGATCAGTCCGATCAGAAAAAGAATGACATTCAACACTACCAGCACCACTGTACAATAAGGGATTTGGTTCTTTGCTCTACCAGCTTCCATCCCGTTGTTTTCCATCGTTTCCCGGTATGCCATAGCCGTTTTCCTCCTGAAATGAGGGTATCACTTACCTGTTCTGGTGTCAACGCTGTTCCTGCACTCTTTCATACCGAAAGCGCTCTCTTCCAAAGCATACCATATCCCCCTCCTGTAACTGCACGCTTTCGTTCGGAGAAAGCTTATGTCCATTGACGCTCGTTCCATTTCTGGAATTCAGGTCGCGCACACTGATTCTTCCTCCGTATCCCTCCAGCCGTGCATGGATTCTGCTGACCGATCGGTCTGACAGCACGACGGAAACTCTTCCTTTCAGCTTTCCGATCGTAAGCGGAAGTCCCTTTAGCACAAGACGCTGCTCTTTCCCCTGCGCATTCAGGCAGTACAGCCCATCGTACTGCTCTGTCATGCTGTCCAGATCGGCAAAATAGACCGTCTCCTGACTGCCATTTTCATACAGCTGCTGCTCATAACTGTCCCATACCATCTGATCCATCCTGCTGACCGACACTTCCTCGCATTCCTCCCCGACAGACTTGCTCTTCCGAAATCCTGAAAACAACCGCTTCCACCAAGGTTTGTGCGCTGCTTTCTGTTCATCCCCCTCTGTCATGATATCTGAGGCGTATTCAGTGTCTTGATAAGAAACGCCTGTCAAAGCACCTCGCTGCCCTACAGCTCCCGACTCTGACGTACTTTCAATTTTTCGCAGCTCTACAGGCCATTCGCCATCCGGCAGCGTTATGCGCGCCCCAACGGTACTCCTGCAGCTCCAATCTCCCGAATCTCCCTCTCCGCTGTTTCGTCCACCGCTTTCCGTGTACGCCCCTGACACGCACCAACCGTGCTCCTTTCCCCGCCCGGTCTGCTTCAAAGCCGCCATCTCTTTCTCCAGAAACGGCAGGAAAGAGGACAGCACAAAGTAATCCGCCTTGGAAAGCTTATAGAATTCATACGCAAGGTTTACTGCCTGCTCCTGTCCATGATCGATATGCTCCAGAAAGAAATCCGCCAGCTCTACATACTGTTTTCCAGTCTGTAGTCCGCCTGGATAAAAAGCAAAATAAAGCTCTCCTGTCTCCACATCCGCAAAAATTACCTCTTCCTCCAGAAGAACCCCGGACTCATCCAACATGTACTCCCCCAGCTGTGCCTGTACCGCTGCTGTATCCCGGATAATCCGTTCCAGGTCTGCCGCCTTCATCCTCCGGCTTTCATACAGCCGTGCAAGCGGCTGGCGGGAAGTAATGTCATAGTATAAAAGCTCTTCCCCATCCAGATACCGCAGGCTGCACGGAAGCAGCCCTCCAATTCGGTTGTGCTGCATAATCCGGTAATCATACCGCTCCGCCATATCCTTGTCCTGGCAGGGTAATACCATATAGCTATGGTTCAATTCCCGTTTATAGATCACGTTTTCCGCAATCCGATCCTGTCCACTTTTTCGCTCCATCTGCTTATTCATCCCCCAGTTCCTTTCCTCTTCTGATTCCTCTGATATAAGCCGCCGCATTCCTGACATATGCAGTCTGCTTTACCTTCAGCCGTCCTCTGTCGCCAACAGCCGCCAACCGTGCAAGCGGCGTTTCCCGTTCCAAAGTCACTTCAACCCGAAGCATTCCGGCTTTGATCTGCCTTTCTTCTTTTCCAAAAGACAGAACCTCCCCCTCCAACAGCTGATTTAACTGTCCATCCGCATAACCGGCGTCCGGGCGTTCCTGTGCCGCACTCCGAAAAGCCACTGTATATGCCGCCTGCATCAGAAAACAGCCCTGATACAGATAACTGCAAAGTCCGATCAAAAGCACAATGAAAATCGAGGCAAGCGGAAGAAGCACCGCCGCTTCTACGACCACATAACCGTCTGATTCTTTTTTTTTCTGATATTGGTTTTTTCCCATAATTTTCTCATCTTTACGTCTGCAACAGCTGCGTAATCACCGTCGCAGCAAACAAAAACGGGGCAAACGGCAGCCTACTGTTCTGATGAAGCACACCGATCCCCATTCCGCAGCCAGCTACAACACCAATCAGCAGACAGCCCATGCACAAAATTGAAACGCATGCTTTCCACCCCAGCAACAACCCGAATACCAGCAGCATTCCCGCGTCTCCGCTCCCGACCTTTCCGGCAGTCAGGATTACAACGCTTTCCAAACATACCGCCGGAAGAATTGCTGCAAGCATTTCCCAAACACTCTCCGTTCCCTGCCAGATACGAATCCCGGACAGAATACATCCTGCGACCGCGCCAGCCAAAAGCACCGACAATGTAATCTTCCGCCTTTTGCAGTCCGTTACCGAACAACACACTCCAAATAAAACCGCCAATCCTGTTTCCATATTTTTCTCTCTGTCATCCGCACCGTGGACAGGCATGTCTGCCCATCTCCAGCGCCTGCATCAGCGTGACGCTTTCAATCGTCCGTCTGAGCCCGCTGCAGCTTACTGTATTATGATATCTGCTTCCTCCGTCCGTCACATAAATCAGCCGATTTTCTAACCGTCCCCTGCCAACACATACGCTGCATGGTGTATAATCTGCTGTTATTTCCTCCCGGTCTGCAAGGCGGATGGACGGATTCAAATAGAGACAGCTCCGTTCCCGGTGATAGGCTTCTCCTGATTTTGTAATATAAACCAGCTCTTCTTCCTGCCGTTCCCAGTCTTCTCCCGTCCCGTCCCCGCTGTAGCCAATCCATTTGTGCATCACGCACCCGTTTACGACATAGCTGCTCCGAAAAGCGGCTGTCCCAAATGGCGCAGAGACCGGCGTCAGCCGCATCAGCCGTACATCCGGTTCTCCATCCTCCTGCCCATAGGCATACAGCGCAAGCTGACGGGCCGTCTGATGCAGCTGCGCTTCTTTTGAGGAATACGTCCAAAATACCAGAAACAGCGATAAAAGATTGGCAACTGCAAACAGGAAAACCGGCAGTACAACTGCTGCCTCCACCGTCATGCCAGCCGGAAGCGCCCGGCGAGATGCCTTTTTTCGCCCCGGACAGATCCACCTGCGTATCCATCCGGCAATTCGGTCTTTGGGCTTCCGGGAATTGAGAGCATGTTGTCCGTATTTTATACTGCTGTCCTGGAGAGAAAACAGCAGCGCATTCGATAATAGGTTTCTCCAAAAAGGCATCCGGCCCGACCCTCCCCTCTTAATCGCTTATTCATACTCGTACCGCCTTGTGATTTCATAGCTTCCGGTATAGCCGCTGACTACCCGGATACATGCCTGCATCCCGTCGATCAGCCCATCCAGCCGAAAATTGCTGTTTCCCGGCGTCTGCCGGATATCGCTCTCCATCACATCCATCAGTCCTGCAATCGCCTTTTTTGCACCATGACATACCAGCAGCGCGCCGAGATAATCCTGATAGCTCATCCCGTCCGCAGACGAACGATAGGAATCCAGATGGCTTCTGTAGGTCAACAGCTGAGAAAACGGCGTATTCCAGCTTCCCTCGCTTTTGACAAGCGGAATCTTATCCCCCCGCAGCAAAATTCGGACATCCTTGACACTTTCCGCGTATGCCCAGGCAAATAAAATCACGGTCGCTGCAAGGTCTTTTATCTCAGGCAAGCCAAGCAGTATGGCAATAACGCCCGCTGCGGTTTCCGCCTCCGCTTTTAAGCTGCTTCCAAATAGAAAGGCTGCGTTCACAGCTTCCCGAAGCAACAAAATCTCCTGCAGCGTCTTTTTCAGATTTTCCCGATCCTGCGTCTGCTGCTGCAAAATATATTCCACCTCGTAAGCGAGCGCGCTGTTTTCTTTCTCCTGCCCGAAGCTGCCGCATTTTTTCAGGATATAAGCATACAAAAGCCCCTGATCGACCAGGCTGTTCACAGCTTCCTTTCCATCCGACAAACCGGTTCCACTGTTTAAATGCCGCACAGACGGTCTGCCCGCCCCGGAAAGACACGCACTGGAAAGCTGCATTCCCTGCACCGCTGCTCCCAGAATTCCCTCGCTGCGCGTCGCCCGCACCGCATCCGACGGTGTTTCCGGGATTTCTCCATCCCAGTCTTTATCCTGAAGCTTTTTCCGGCGAAAAATCTCTTCTTTCAGCGATTCCTCGGCAGCATCCCACTCTGCTTCCAGATCGCGTCCCTGCAAATCTTCCAGCTGGTTTCCCTGCTCCAGCAACGTTTCCGCCAAAGAAAGCCCGGAAATATCCTTCATATACTGGACGATATGATACTGCAGCACCGTCCCGCCATCGTCAGTTGCAACGCCCGCCTGCAAAAGCTCCACAGCTTCTGTCGAAAGCCCCAGCAGGTCTTTTGCCCCTGCTGTTGGAAATTCCTCCTGTGGACGCAGATTCCGCTCCATATAACGGAAAATATGTTCTTCCGTCCGATGATAGGATGGATCGCCGGTCTGATACGCCGTATCGATAAAAAACAGGTCATACTGATCCAACATTTCCCGATGATATTCCGCCAGCGCAGAATCCAACGCCATATCCGCACAGCACTCTATATACATTCGAATCGTGGAGATTCTGACCGCCGTCAGGACGGCCAGAATCAGCGAAAGCAAAATGCCCATAACAAGTGCAAGATATACCGTCATGTAGCCAGGCGTACTCTGCTTTCTCTCGCTCCAGGGCTTATCTACACAGGATACAGCACGATACACGTCTGCGTACTTTTCTGCTTTCTGCCTCATATCTTCCCTGCCTGGGACGTGATTTTGCCAAAAATATTCGTCACAAGCTCGGTAATTCTGTCTTTGAAAATCAGCACAAGTCCAGTTGCGACTAAAATCAATAACACGACTTCCACAGTTCCGACTCCATCTTCATTTCTGAGCACCTCATACACTCTTCTCTGCAGCTTCCATACTCCATTCACTGCACGGTTTTTCCAATACATCAGCATATTTGTTCCTCCTCGTCTTCCTATCATTTATCGTTTCTTACTGCACGTTCGATGCAACGTTTCCCAGGCCCCGTCACAGTCCTCCGAAGGAGAGCCACGCCGGTACCAGAATCAGAATCATCACCACACTCAGCATCAGCAGCATCGGAAATAACAATTTTGTCTGCGCTTCCTCTGCTTTTCTCCGCGCGGCAGCTTTCTGTTCCTCGAACGCATTCTCTGCCTCCTGTCCGAGTGCAGTGATCAGTTCGCCTGTTCCCCTGCGGATGTTCTGGGTCAGCAATGCCGCGCACTTTTTATATTGCGGCAGACGGGTGCGTTTTCCAAAACGTTCCAGCGCTTCGGTCTGCGTCATTCCGCTTTCCATTTCCCGAAATGTCCGGCGCACCTCTTCGTAAACAACACCATTCTTTTCTTTGGAAAGTCTCGCAAAAATTTGTCGGATCGGCATTCCAGTCTGCGCAAGCAGCGTCAACCGCGCTAAAAAGGACGGATAGGTCAATGCGAGCTCTTCCTGCCTCGCTTCTCCTTCTTTTTCCAAATCGTGATCATATGCAAACGAAATCAAACCTGTCCCTGCTATCGTCAGACATAAAATCCACAGCCCATATGGTTCCTGATGCAGCCGCCATTTTACAGGCTGCTCTTCCAGTGTTTCCGGCAGCGCTGCCGACGCTTGCTGCAGACTGCGCTCTGCTTCCAGCTGCCGTCCTGTTTCGCGCATCAGTCGATCTGCCAGACTGTCTCCCTTTGGCACAATCCGCACTGCAAAGGAGCATTCCCGCTCCTGCTCAACACACTGCAGTCGGACGCTCAGCACTACCAGCTCTCCGCCTTCCTCCACCCACTGTTTCCGAATCTGTCCGGAAGCATCCATCAGGTCATAGCAGTCACTCTGCCAGCTTCCCGTCACCAGCCCGCCGCAGAATCTCTCCGGCAAGTCCAGATCGTCTTCCACGCTGTCCGGGTTTGGAATTGCCGCTGCCCAGCGCTCCAGCTCTACCTGTGCCTGATCCAGAAGCGCTGATGCCTCTTCTTCTGACAGCTCCTGCTCCGGCACCGATACCGAAATCCTCCGCAGCTTTTCGTCTCCGACCTCAGCATCCAGTACATACGTCCGGTCTCCTTCCCCGCTGTCCGGGCGAAGCAGTTCTGTCAATGGCTCTAAACCCCCTGTCGTCAAAAAAATCTGACAAAGCAGTGCCATCGCCAGCCCGGCGGACAGGATCGCCAGCAGGCGCTCTGTTTTTTGAACCTGAAATTCCCGATATTTGAGGGCGCCTGTTTCCCGCCCCCAGATCCGGCACAAAATTTCCTGTCCCTGCCTGTTTCCCGTTTTCCTGCCGCCTCGGTTTCGTTCCATTTTTTTCTGCAACACTACCAGCCGCAGCGCACACGAATGAAACAGTCCAACCTTTTTTCCTTTTTTCTGTTTCCACATGTCCTCTATCACGCCCGAATATCCATAATCTTCTCCGCCAGCACGCACGACGCCAGATACAGCCCGAGGCAGACCGTCATAATCGCGATTCCTGCCGGGTTATGGTACAGTCCGTCAAAGAATCCCTTCGACGACACCTGCATATAGCCGTAGAGTAAAAACGGAATCAGCATCATCACCTTCTGCTCATATTTTCTCGACGCCAGCATCGTCGCAATATCCCGCTGCGTTTCCATCCGCTGTCCCGTCAGGTCTGCCGTTCTCTGAATCATCTCCTTTAAGTTGCCGCCCAGATGCCGCGCTGTTGCAAACACCTCTGTAAAATCCCGGATTTCTTCGATGCCGCTGCGCCTGCCAAAATCCAGAAGCATCTGCTCCAGCGCCACCCGGTTTGTCAGTCCCTTGCGAATCAGTGCAAGCTCCTGTCCCATCTCGCTATTTTGTCCGTAAAGGACGCCGATTTCGCGTTCCACATCCAGGAACGCATTTTCTATGGAGCTCCCTGCCTGGATACCTGCCGTTACCATCAGGATAGTATCCTTAAATTGCAGAGAGAGTCTTTCCTTTCTTTTTTGAATTCTGTTCTTTTTGTCGCGTCCGTATAAAACCTTCCATACTGCCGGAAACGCCAGCATTCCAAGCCATGACCGGTAGAACATCCCTGTAAAAGCGCCTGTTGCAAAAAATGCTTTGAAAAAGCAGAGCAAATATTCCTGCCAGGAAAACCGGTATTTGGAATAGTCTGTTTTATTTTCGGCCAAAGCCCGCCGCTTCCAGCTTTTCCACATGATAAAGTTCTCCTTTCTTTTCCAGTTTGCCGCTGACCTTTTCCCGCGTACTGTTTTCGTCCTCTTCAAAGGCATACAGCGTCCTGGTCGTAATCTCCCCTTCCGAAAATCCTGTAATTTCTGCGATTTCCAGTACCTTTCTGGTTTTGTCCCGCATCCTTCCAAGATGCACTAAAATATCAATTCCCGATGCGATCTGTCTTCGTATGGCAGACAATGGAATGTCCATTCCCATCAGGAGCATGGTCTCCATCCGAAGCAGCATGTCCCGCGCTGTGTTTCCGTGCCCGGTCGACATACTCCCGGCGTGCCCGGAATTGTAGGCAGTCAGCAGCTCACAGATCTCTGCACCGCGAACTTCCCCGACGATAATCCGATCAGGCCGCAGGATAAAAAAGAGAAAAAGCCGACCCCTCAAAGTTGAGGAGTCGGCTCTCTTTATCTGTCCTGGAATATGCCGCAGAAGGCTTTCCACACGGCATAGAAGCCGAGCCCCCATAGGCTGGAGAGGAGGGCCAGCACTACGAGAAGCACAACTGCGACCACCGCCAGGGCCGTCATTGTTTAAGCCACTGCGCGGAGCAGTAGCCCTCAAAATGCGCCCATCCGTTCTCGATCTTGTCCACAGTGATGACCGTGCCCGCAGGCAGGTCGCCCAGGTCTTCCGAGTTGACGTCGGGCTTCTCTCTTATGTTCAGCCAGGTCTTCGCTGTCACGCGCATCTGCTTCCTGCCGTTCTCCTGCACCGGTGCCGGAGCGGGTACGGCCACGCCGTCGCGGATCTCCATGTCCACATAGACCTCGTCCATGTCCACGTTGCCGATGATGCCGGCGACGCTTCCTTTGCTGGAATACTGCCAGACGGCCATGTTGTAGTCCTTCGGCTCGCTTCCCCAACACGCCACCCACAGGAGCAGGTCGGGGATCGCTGCGCGGATGACGCCCAGGTCGAAGTAGTTGCGGATGTAGTCGATGTTCGTGTAGAGCATCGGCCGGTACCCGAACTCCTTGACCGCTGTCAGAAAACGGATCGCGAAGAGTGTCGCCTCGGCTCTGCCGATCTTGACGCCCTTCTTCGCTGCATAGGCCACGCTGTCATACTCCAGATCGAACGCGATCGGGATCTGTCTGTCGCCGAACTTGTTCTTCACGGCGTTCGCTGCATAGCAGCCCTCCATGTAGGCCATGTCGGCGGTGTAGGCATAACTGAACCAGTACGCGCCGACATCGAGGGAGCTGTCACGCACCGCTTCGACGTTCGGCACCCACGTCTGGTCGATGTTGTTCTTGCCGTAGCCGGCGCGGATGATGATCGCCTCGATGCAGTTCTTCACCTGGTCCCAGTCGATGTTGCCCTGCCAGGCGGAGATGTCAATGCCCTGTTTAAGCATCGCCGTCACCTCCGTCCCCGCTGTGCGCTGCATCAGTGAGGCCCTCGCCGATCGTGTAGCCGATCACAGTCGCGCCGGCCATGATGAGGGCGGTGATCTGTGCGGCTGCGTTCTCGGTTCCGCCGAGTGCCACGATCAGGAGCGACACGAAGCTCGCCACGCTGATCCAGAACTTCCTGCTCGTCAATTTTCTCACCCAGTCAATTTTCATTTTTGCCACCTCCTTTTCTGGTGTGTGCTGTTGTGAGCGGAAGCGTCTCGACTTCCGCCATGATCTTCTTCGCCGTCCCATTGCCTCCCAGGGCAAGGTACGGCTTATAGAGATAGTCGTGCAGGTTTTCATACTCGTCCTGCGTGATGCTGCCCCTTGCGATAAACTGGCCGCCCAGGTACACGATCCGGTCGTGTCCGAGGCCCAGGAGCATATCGCTCTGGAGCTTCATCGCTTCCGACTCTCCGTCCTTCTTTTTATCTGCCCGCTGCATTTTATACAGTATGATCGAGCAGACGCCGCTGGATGTCACCGCTGCGATGACTGCGACGATGAGGGTGGTGATCTGTTCCATGCTCCGCCCTCCTACTCTGCCTGGGTCCAGCCATACACGCCAGGCTCCCAGACGTTGCCATCGACGTCACTGATCCAGTGCTTCTCGTTGTGGCTTACCTTGTAGCCCTTCTCGTAAGCGTCATGCGCTCCGGCTGGCTGTCTCCACTCCGGCCAATCTTCGCCAGGATCGTCCACACGTACCCACAGCGCAGGGGTCGCATCAGGCGTCCAGTCCGCCTGTGATGTGTGGGCCTGTGCGCACTTGTAAAGCAGGCCGCCGTAGTTTATACGGGCGCCCACCGCATAGGCCACGCCGATCGCCCACGCAGGGAAGAGCTCCACCGCTGTGATCGCAGTGTCGTCGTCAAGTCCTGCCTGTGCTGCCGCTTCGATTATGGGACGCAGCTCTCGCGCCCTCTCCACCATACTCTTCGCCATCTCACTCACCTCCTAAAAGAATAACGGCCGCATCGTAGCCGTCCTTGTACTTGTCCGCCTCTGTGGTGTCGTTCACCACCTCGCGGATGATGTCGGTCTGTTCCTGGATGTCTTCGTAGACGTCCTTCGAGATCATGCGGCTCTCGCATACCCAGCCGGGATCCGCGCCGTCCTCTCGCTCCGGAGCCTGTGTGATGTTCTTGCGCTGGATGTAGGTGTCCGGATTAAGCTGAACAAACTGCGCAGGCTTCTCGCCGGTGATCTGTTCCGTGGTCCATTCTGTTTTCATGGTCTGCCCTCCTTTTCGTGGCTTTTCTAATTATTCCTTTTAACACTTTGACATTCACGCAGGGCGCGATGTACTTGTCCCAGACGATCCTCGTCGAGGTGTGCTTGAACCATCCGATCCGGGACATCATCGAGAGCGCCTGCCTCGTGGCGATCTTGACCGTCCTCTTCAGACGTCCGGCGAAGCGTGTCGCCCGGATCATGATCTTCTTACGCAGGACAGTCCGGTCTCGCCTGAAGACGAAGCCCATGAAGTCGATCGGCCTGCCGATCAGCTCGCCCGTCTTCTTCCTGAAGATGAAGCGGCAGATCTGGAAGTTGTGCTTCAGCCGGAGCCGGATCTTCCCGAGCTCCTGGCGTATCACTCCGACGACTCTGTGGAGTGCTCTTTTGTTGTTTCCTACCAGCACCAGGTCGTCCACGTAGCGGATGTGCTCGATCCCGGTCTCGATGATCCGGCGGTCGAGCTTCCACAGGACGAAGTTCGCGAGCCACTGGCTGGGATAGAACCCCAGCGGCAAGCTCCGCGGGAACTGCCAGAAGATCCTCCGGATGAGATAGATGAACCACTCGTCGCAGATCAGCTCCTCCAGCATACCGACCACGATGTCCTGGCGGACACTCTTGAAAAAGTGCCGGATGTCCAACTTTGCAAAATACCGGAAGCCCTTCGCGATCAGCCGCTCCATGCGGCGCTTGCCATATACTCCGCCGCGCTTCGGCATGGATCCGCAGCTGTACTTGTAGGCGTACCGTGTGACGATCGGGGAGAGCACCTGGATCACGATATGATGAACCCACTGCTCCCAGATCGTAGGGCAGAAGATCTCGCGCTCCTTCCCGTGCTCGAAGACTGTGCGGGCCTTGTGCTTCTCCGGCCAGAACTGAAGGTCGGGATCTCCTCCCGGTCTCGTGTTCCGGATCATCGTCTGCATCTTGTCCACGTAGTAGTCGAAGTCCGCCTCGATCTTGATGACTTCCCTGCGGGTCGTCTTACCCTTGCGCAGCTTCTTCCACGCTGCGACGATGACGCCCCTCTCGCAGCACTTCCGGTGTAAATACTTGTATGTGTGCAGTTTTTCGCACATCGCTTCTATTCGCCTCCATCCTTACCGGTACGACCGCCGGAACGGGATGGTCTGCATCGGCTTATATTTCCACTCATCCTTCCCATAAGGGCGATTAAACGGTGTTTCAACCGTCAGGGGTGCAAATGAACGCCCGCGGCACTGTGAACGATGTGCTGAATAGATACGCGCACCCGACTCCGCAGTTCCAGTTCGCATTGCTGGCCTCGTTGTTCAAATTCACGTAGGCAGGACCGTCAATCAAGGCGTTGTTCGTATTGCCAAGACGATGGGCCACAGAGCCGAGGTGGCCGCGGGCGTCCCCTGTTGTTCTTTATTTGTTAAATGTTGCGCACCCATCGGCCGGGGGAAGGCCCCCGGCACCCCCTGGGGTTATGCTGGCGCATAACCCGCAGAAGGAAGAAGCGCGCACCCGACACCGCAGCCCCAGGACGCATCGCTGGCCTCGTCGTTCAAATCCACGTAGGCAGGACCGCCAATCAAGGCGTTGTACGCATAGCCAAGACGATGGGCCACACGTGTCCCGGATGCGTTACCATAAACGCCATCACAGAGACCCGTCGAGGAGCTTCCGGTGTTCTCGTGTTTCGGGAAGCTGCCGAGGCCCTCTCCGAGATACTGGAGGCGGCTCGGGTACTGCCAGGCGCTATCGGTCGGCCAGGTGATCCCGGTGTCGGTCTTTCCGGTTGCGTTCAGGTTGTAGCGGTAGTACCTCTCGGCGTAGAGCTTGCCGCCGATCAGTAACGTGTATGGGTCACGAGTCAGTTGCTGGTATGATCCCAGGAGCTGACTGTGGAAGTATTTGTTCATGGTCTTCTGGTCGCTTGTACCCTTCCAGCCACGGACGCGGCCATTCGGTACGACTGCGTTGGCCACAACGGCCTGGGATCCTGCGTTGCACCTTCCGTGTCCAGCTCTCGCCTGGATGTCTGTGTTCTTGAAGAGCATATACTCCAGATCGCGCAGGAGGTTCAGGATCGGGCCGCCGAGGAAGCGGGCACGCTCGGAGAAGGCCTGGATGATCGCCCACTCCTGATCGCAGGTCTTTGATGCGACGGGTGTGGTGCCTGCGACAAGTGTGCGGCCGTTGGCGTCCATGTAGCCCATCGGGAGCCAGATACCCTCCAGCACGTTCTCGCCGTCCTCGAAGCCGAGGGGAAGGAAGTCGCCCGTCCCGTCGTCGCCATCCGAGAAGATCACACGGCGGGTCTCTCCGTTGGAGCTGTACTCCTCACGAGTCAAGATCTTATTGATCCAGGCAAAAGCGCCGCCGTCATAGCTCAGGTTGTTGTAGTCGCTCGCCTCGCCGTCGGCCGCTTTGAGCGTGTAGTCGTCCGGGTCGAGCATATAGTCAGCCGTGCCGTCTTTGCGTACCATGTAGGGGAAGTTCTTCAGGACGTCCTCCAGGAAGCTCGCCCAGCTTCCGGCTGTGGCCGTTCCGGTTCCCTCGTTGGTGAGCATAGCAGCGAAGCCGCTGTTCTCATATCCCGAAGGGTATGTGATAGTGGTCGCCGGTGCCTTGTCTGCGAAGTTCTGGTCGAAGGCCCAGTATTTGATCGGCCAGGGGCTCGCCTCTCTCACGTTCGCCTCGTTCAGGTTATAGACGCCATGATCCGAGAACGGGAACGCGCGGTAGTAGTAGGTCTGGCCATCGGTCAGGCCGTTGTCTTCGTAGGTGTAGGCGTCGGTGCCTTCATGTACGAAAAGAGTCACGCCGTCGTTAATATCCTGCGGGATCCCTTCGCTCTTACGAACCACGCGCACGCCCGCGCAGGTGCAGAGCACCTGGTCAGCGACTACGGTGTGGCCGGTCTTGACTGTGATCTTTAGGCTGCCGGTGCCGTTTCGCTTGATCGTGAAGGTCTCCATGTTCTTTGGCGGGATGCCCGTGACCTGCTGCCTCTTGATACCCTGGAGCACCTCATCAGCGCCCGCCATGACTTCGTTCATTGCCATTGTGTTCTCCTCCTTTAGCTTTTAGCTGTTTTCGTGTATTCGTCGGTGATCGATGCGATCGATCCGTCCGCCGATCTTGTGAAGACGGTGGACTGCGTATAGAAGAAGCTGCCCTCCGTCGGTGTCACTATTGTCTGGGATGAGGCAATCGAGCCGTCCGCGTTCCTTGTGAACGTGGTCTCGGCCACGACGCTCTCGCCGTTGTTTATCTCCCGGCAGGATGCGATCGAGCCGTCCGTGTTCCTGGTGAAGTTCGTGACCTTCGTCACGAGCCCGTAGAAGCGGCGGAACTGAAGCTCGGCAGCTGCGTCGATCTCGTTCTGGAGATGCACCGCAGCATCCTCGTCGATGATCCCCTTGATCCTGTCGAACCAGTCGAGGATGTCCGCCTCGGTAGCCGTCTCGAAGTTTCTGACACTCTGGAGGATCTGATCGCACTGGGTCAGGTATTGCTGGCGGCTCACCTCGTAGTCGGTGTTGGCCTGCGCTACGAACTCGTCGTAGAACGCGTTCAGCTGCTCCATGAGGCTCGACGTGTCGATCGACTGGATCGCTGTGACGTAACCGCAGTGGCTCGTGTCCGGTCTCGTGTCGGTGATATTGCTGCCGACGATGACCGTGCTGTTTGCTGCGCGGTAGAGGTTGGCCAGACCGACCTCCCAGACGGAGTCCGTCTGCGTGAGTGCCGGAGCCTGCGGAGTGCTCGCCGGTGTTCCGAGGATGATGTCCAGATAGATCGCACGGTAGTCGGTGTTGTCGTTGAGCCTTGCGACGACGGTGTCGATCCTGGGGAGTGATGTGTCCCCGGCCGTCAGATCGAGGTTGACGATCTCCTCCGTGTAGCCTGTCGCGCCATTGATTAAGCACACACCGGGACGCACTCGCACGGTGGGCGCGCCATCTGTCGCAGCCACTACCTGGAGACAGGTCGAGTCGGCGATGCCGAACACGCCGTTCGTGTAGTAGCTTTTTAACACTTTGCGCAGCACTTCCGAAGTGACGCCACGGTCGAGCTGCGGCCAGCCCCTCTCGTCGAACGTCATCTTCGAGGTGAAGGGGAACGCTGTCATTTTCTGCATGATATAATTACCTCCTTGCTTTTGAGTAGACCGTCGGCACCTTCTCGCCGAAGATCAGGGTGATCGTGTGCTTCGACTCTTTGAACACTTCCTGGACCTCTATGATCCGGACCGTGAAGGACTGACCCACGCTGTCCAGGATGACGTCGCACTTGTCTCCCAGATCGTAGTCCTCCATGTAGGTTAGGCCGCGGTCGATGGTGTCGAAGGTGACGTTTGTGACGTCGGTGTACTTTGCCAGCTCTTCGAGCCCTGCCTGATATAACTGGGCGTTATATTCTGCCCGGGTCTGCTTCGAGCTGTCGAACGTGGCGCCGGTCTGGTCCACGTAGAGCTTCTGCGCGTAGGTCGTCGGATCCGGTCGCAGGTCGACGATGACTTCGATCTGGTTGCCATCCTCGTACTTCCCGTTGCCGATCACGACGGCGTAGTTCTTGAAGTTCGAGGCGTCGATCGTGACCTCTTCGTTCTGCATATTGCGGAACCCTTCGGAGAAGGTGACGAAGCTGTTCTCGTCCTGGTCCTGCGTCCTGTCTTTGCCCTTCCAGACGATGAAGCTCATGGTGTTGTTGACGTAGTCATAAAGGCACCGGTACGAGAGCTCCTGCGTCTGTAAAAGCTCGAAGAGAACGCTGGCCAGTCCTGCGCCCGTGCTCTCCTTCGTTGTGTCATCGCCCAGGAGCGGGCTGTTCGCGGCGCCCAGCTCCAGGATCGGGATGTCTTCCTTGTATGTGCTCACTATTGCCCGGGCCAGTGTCTCGATGTTTCCGGAGGCTTTGAACCTCGGGTAGGTGATCTTGTCGTTCAGCTTGTACTCGTAGAAGTAGCCGGAGATCTGCACGACCTCGCCGTCATATCCGTCGGCGTACTGTCTTTTTTGCACGAGTCCCAGCTCCGGGCGGTCTTTTGTAAAGATATAGACCGCGCTCGCCTCATACTCCGAAGCCGGGAGCTGCACAGAGAACTCTCCGGGTTCGTAGTACCGGCGGAGCCATTGCAAATTTATATACTTAAAATAGCGGATGATGTTGAACTCCGCGTCCATAAATGCCAGCTGCATCGCGCCTCCTTATAGTCCCAGATAGAGCTTGTTATAATACACGTACACGGCCATGTTGCCATCTCCATCGTCCGCGCTGAAGCCCACCTTCGAGTCGCCCAGGTTCAGGCCCATCGCCGTAAAAGTAGACGAGCGGTCGATGTTCTGGATCCAGTTGACGCCGTTCTTCTTGATCGTGCAGTTCTCGAAGTCTATGTCGACCACATCGCCCTCGTGGAAGCGTCCCAGGATCCGGACGTAGTAGTTGTCCTTGTAGATCTTTGGGTTGAGAGCGGATCCCTGGAAGTTGATCGTCACGCGCGGGTACGTCATCGCGTCGCCGTCGTTCTCGATCACGACCTCGTGGTTGTAGCTGTATATATCAGCATAGGCCGGGATCACCGGATCGTCGTCGAGGTGGGTCTCCACATAAGGGAAGCCGAAGCCTGCGCTGATCGAGGCGATGTCCTTGCCGAAGTCGTCCACGCTCTTCAGCATCGGATCCTTGCAGAAGAACTTGACCGTCAGTGCCATCGGTCGGTAGATGTTCTCGGACGGGCAGGAAAAGCCCTGCAGCTCGCCCTCGATCCATCTCGTCACGCCCTGGTATGTTATATAGACCTTGAACGTGTACTTCGGATTGAAGAAGGAGATCGTCGCCTCTCTGATCGCTGCGTTCGCTCTCGGGTCGATGCTCTTGCACTTCACCTGCACGTCACGGTTGTCGATCCGCTTCCCGGACAGAAGGTCACCGTCTCCGACGCCATTCTTGTCCGAGTAGACGGAAAAGTTCGGGAAATCTATGCCCTTTAACCCATCCGAGAGGATGCGCCATGCGCCCGTCCCCAGGACGAAGCTCTTGCCATCGCTCCGGATGATACGAATTAAAACTAAAGTAGCCATTTATCAGATACCTCCTGCCAGTCCGAAGGTCATCGTGTTCTGCACCTTCCTCCGGATCGCATCCGGTGATGTCTGGGTGTCGTAGAAGTTGAAGGTCTGGCCGTTCGGGCCACCGCCACCGCTTCCGCGGAGGTTGGTCGCTACGGTTCCCAGAGTATTGTTTACCATTGCACCGAAGGCGTCGCCGTTCATCAGGTCCTCCATGCCATCATCGAAGCCGGCCACGCACATTTCAGCCAGCCAGCGGAACTTCTTCGACGGTGAAGATATACCCAGGGCACTCTTCGCAGCATCGAACAGACCGGACGCCAGGCTTCCGACCTTCTCTGTCAGCCAGTTCCAGCCCGCCGAGATACCGTTCCAGATGCCGTTCACGATGTTCTTGCCGAGATCCTTCGCGGTGTTCACCAGGTTGGAGAGCATGGAGCTGATGCCCTCCTTCAGCTTCTCCATGAGCTTCCGGCCGGTGTCCTTGATCTGGGTCGCCAGCTCCAGGAAGCCACGGACGAGGCTCTTGACGATCTCCGGGCACGCCTTCACGATGGCCACGATGATCTCGGGGAGGTTCGCGATCAGTGCCACGAACAGCTGCACACCGCAGTCGATCAAGAGCGGGATCGCATCGATCAGTGCTGCGACGATGCTGTCGATCAGTGTCGGCAGTGCTGCGATGATCTGGGGGAGTGCCTGGATGAGGCCCTCGACGATACCCATGAACAGGAGAAGCGCCGCCTCGATGAGGAGGGGCAGGTTCTCGATCAGCACGTTCACGATCTGGAGCACCACGTCAACGATGGCCGGGATCAGCTCGGGAAGATGCTGCGCGATGCCGGTCGCCAGTGTGACGATCATCTGCAGAGCTACTTCGAGCAGTGTCGGCAGGTTCTCCAGGATCGCATCGACGAGCGTCATCAGGATCTGCGTCGCTGCGTCCATGATCTGGGGCAGGCTCTCCGCGATGCCGTCGATCAGGGTGGTCAGTATTGTCGTGCCCATCTCGATCAGATCCGGGAGCATCTCCGTCAGTCTGTTCAGGAGCTCGACCACGATCTCACCGGCAGCTTCGGCCACCGCTTCGTAGTCTCCGGACTCCAGCGCCTCGGTCAGCTTGCCAAGGCTATCGGATCCGAACTGTACGAAGTCACGGATCGCCGGGGTGAGCTTGTCAGAGAGTGCGATCTTGAAGCCGTCGAGGGCACTGTTCCAGATGGCGATGTCGCCCTCCAGGTTGTCCGTCATCGTGTCGTACTGCTTCGCAGCTTCGCCGGAGGATGCCGCAAGGGCAGCCGCCCACTCTTCCTGCTTCTCGACCGATGTGACGGTCATCTTGTTAAACGCATCGAGGCCCTGGATGCCGAAGATCGTCTGCTTGTAAGCGTTCGCCTCTTCGTCGGACATCGTAGACAGGGCAGCGTTCAGCTCGTCCACGACGTTGTTGAAGTCTCTCGCATTACCTTCGCTATCGTATGCAGCGACGCCGAGCTCTTCCAGTGCGGCTGCTGCCTGGTCTGTTGGCGTGAAGAGGTTCTTCATCGCTGCCGCGAGGGCTGTCGATGCAGCACTTCCGACCTCACCCTGCTCTGCGAGTCGCAAGAGGGAGATCGTCATGCTGTCCGCGTCCTGGCTGTATGCCGCAGCCGTAGCCGCGCCGCCGGACATAGCTTCGCCGAGCTGTGCGACGGACGTGTTCGCAAGGGTCGCACCCTTCGCCATAAGGTCGGCATAGTACGCCGAGTCCTTCGTCTCATCGTTGAAGCCCTTCATGGAGCCGGCGATGTATGCAGCCGAGTCAGCCATCTCCATCCCGCCAGCTGCGGCCAGATGAAGGACGTCCTCGATCATCTCCATCGAGCTCCCTGCATCGAAGCCGGACATCGCCAGGATGTTCAGGCCTTCTGCAGCCTGGGTGGCGGAGAAGTTCGTCTCCGCTCCCATCTGCATCGCTTCTTCGCGTAGAGCGTCAAAAGTATCGCCGGCATTGACGACGGCCCCGCCGATCGTCACCTCGACATTGTTCGCAATGTCGTCGGATGTCATACCCATCGTTGCGGAGATCTGCGACATCGCCGCGTCGAAGTCCTTGCCAGTGTTCACGGCAGACGCACCGAAGGCCACAGTGGCGGTCGTAGCGGCACCGATGCCGGCCACGATAGCGCCCATGCCCTTCGTCGCGAGCCCGCCTATGCCGGACAGGCCTGTTTTTAGGCCACTTGTATCTAATTGAGTATCAAATAAAAGGGATCCATCTGCGCTGGTTCTGCCCTCCGATTGTTCTCTATGTCATAAACTGCTTGTTGAAGTCATCGAGCTCATCCTGCTCCTCACGGGTCAGGGGTTTCTCGATCCTCCACGCCTCTCTCATCTCCTCATAGGGGTCGATGTCCTTCCGGTCGTGCCTCTCATAGCACCGGTACCCCATGACCTCGGAGAGCTTCGTCTCCGTGAGTCCGTTCAGGAGCGCCAGGAACTTGTGCCAGTGCAGCTCCTCCACCTCGGTCAGGTCGATCCGGTACTGTTGAAGGAACGCCGCATAGATGAGGTCGGCGTCTATTCTGAAATCGATCACGATGACGTCGTCGCTCGCAGTTCCGGAGACCTTGCGGGGCAGTTCCCTCGCTGGCCGGCTGAACTTTAAGAGCTCCCGGACGTCGCAGTAGATCGGGCGTTCATTCTTGAACAGGTAGTCGATCGGGATCGGTTCCCTGCCGTGACTCGCGGCCAGGGCGATCTCGAACTTCATCCAGACCCGAAAGTCTGTATAAACTGAATAGAGCCTGCCGTCCACCTCCACAGTGTTCGGCAGGCTCTTTTTTGTGAGGTCTATCATTTAACGACCTGAAGCGGTCCGGACTCCTTCTTGTGTCCGGCTTCTTCGAGCTTGTTCACCTGCTTCGCCGCCTCGACGAGAGTCATGAGCTTATCGAGCGGCAAGCGGTTCAGATCTCCAGCGCTCCGGTCGGTCTTGTAGTCCTCCAGGGGCTTGTTGTAGGCGTCCACGATCATCCTGAAAGCGAGCGTGATGTCATTCACGTCGCAGTCGTCGATCGTTGCACCGATGGCCTCCGCTGCGTTTTCCGGGCCGATCAGGTTAGCCACGCAGTCATAGGTCACTTTGTACTTCTCACGAAGCGACACGCCTGCACGGGTGTCCGTGCGGATGACGTTCTCCAGTTTCTCGGTGACTGCCAGGGTCTTCTTCGGCAGGTCGAAGCTGTGGTCTTTAATGATTGCAGTGTAGAGCATTGTGTTCTCCTCCTCTTATGTGCTTATTTTTAGGCGTTTCCACTTGTGAACTCGGGCACGCCATCAGTGACGGTTGCAGTTCCGCGGTCGATCGTTCCGCCGAAGTTAAGGTCGAACAGGATCTTCTCGTCCACGGTGTTCAGATCCTTCAGGATCATCGTGGCCATCGATCTCCATGCCTTGTAGGGGCTCGTCTTTCCTGCGAACACGATCAGGACGTCCTCCTTGACCTCCTCACCTGTGGGCAGGTTGTAGAACTTGTCGTAGACATAGTCGAAGGCCGCGTCGCCTGCGTTAGTCTGAAGCTCCTGCGGAAGGGTGGGCTTGTAGTAGGTGATGTCGTCGGTCGGCATCTCGTCCTCGATGAAGTCGCTGGTCACGACGTTCGCATTGAGCGCGAGGTCGAAGATCGTAGACTTGCCGATGCGGGCCCACTGGGGAGCTGCGTCTGTCCCGATGTTGATGAACGGGATCGTCTTAAACTTCTTTAATCTTGTAAGTTCTACCATTTTCTCATTCCTCTCTTTCTCTTGCGTACGTGACAGCCAGGGACATCTGGAAGAGCGTGTCGCCGGATCCGGTCTCCATAGGGTACGGTGCGCCGGTCAGCGCGATCTTGTCGATCTTGCGCCCTCCGTTGAGTGCCGGGTAGTCGTAAAGGAACGGGAAGTCGTCCGCCCAGTACGCCAGATCCTCCAGCCACTCGTCCGCGTCCTTCCGGTCTGTCTCGCTCACGGAAGCCTGTCGAGCGAAGAACTGGTAGAACTCCGTGATCTCGTAGGTCCCGTTGTTGAACTCCTTCGTCGTCCTGTTCGGAGACTTGAAGAGCCCGTACTTGTCCGAGCCGTCCGTGATGTGGTTTGTGTCCACCTCCATCGCCTCGTAGTACGAGAGCCAGGAGGCAAGTGCTGCCGATATTGTCATAGTTAAACTCCTGCGAGCTTGCGCGCGCCGGCGAGGATCTCGTCCTTCCCGCCGTTCTGCTTCATGCGGTCGAACCAGTGGTTCCCGCGCCGTGGTGCTTCCTGAAAGTTGGCCGGCATATAATACCAGCGCCGCGCATAAGGCGTCCGGTACTTAACCTGGCCGGATCCGATGACCGTGTTGATCTGTCCGGATCTTGCCAGCGTTCCCTGGTCGAACGGTACCAGCGGTTCACATAACCGCAGGACCTCGCTGTCGATGAACTTCTGCACAGCTCCGCCCATCTCCAGGTTGCGCTTCGCGAGGATCTTGTCCTCGTCGTATAAAAAACCCTTAAAAACGAAAGTGTCCGCCATCAGTACACCACCACCTTGATATTTTTGAGCAGGTCGCGGTTGCTGTTGTCGTTCACCTGGCGGATGATCCCGCCCTTCGGGTACGTGGCCAGAAGATCGGAGAGCCTGCTCCCCTTTGTGCTGGTCACTTCTTCGGTCAGCTCGCCCAAGAAGATCGCATCCTCCTCCGTGAAGGTTTTCAGGTCGATCTGATCCAGGACGTCCTCCGGGAAGGTGATGTTCGCGCTCCAGGATGTCGTGAGCTTTCCGGTCGAGAGGCTCTTGTCGAGCTTATCGGACCACTGCACGCCCTCGACGACGGTGCGCTTCCAGCTGCTTCCCTGCTTCTGGTATAAAGTTATTACATCCGTAAACATTGCCATCAGTACGCCCTCACGAGACCAGTGCCGGATAGCCACGCCCGGATGTTCGCGTCCAGCTCCTCGACTGCTTCGGATTGCTTCACAATCGCGTAGCTCTCCGAGTAGCCGTCGTTGGATGCCGACGTGATGCCCTTGCCTGCTTTGCTGCCTGCCTGCACCTGGTAGTCTATGACCTTGCAGATGCAGTCGCACAGCTGGCCAGCATAAAACTCCCCGGAGATGTCCTTGGGAAGCTCCGCCCAGTGGATCGCACCGATCACCCTGGCCACTTCCAGCTCGGCCTTCTGTTCCGCTATCTCGAACTGATCCTCGTCTTTAATTCCTGAATAAAGGGAGCTGTATCGCTCCCATGTTACGAGTGCCATGCAGCTCCCTCCTGTCTTATTTCTTGCCTGTTTCGGGTTCCTTCTTCTCGGGTGCCTTCTCGCCCTTAACTTCAGAGGCAGCCTTCTTGGCTGCCTCTTTGCGTGCGGCGATCAGCTCCTTTGTAAGTCCTACGATCTTACCCATGAGCCTCTCCTCCTTCCTTATGCGCCGGCATACTCGCCAGCGATGCCTGCTGCCTTGTTCTCGTAAGTGTCAGCGATGCCGACGTTACGATAGCCGAACTTGTACGCATCTGCGTCCTGGTTCTGCTCGGGTGTGACAGTCTTGGGTGCCACGTGCTTCTGGTACTGGATGACTGCGGACTTCTCAACGATGAGGAAGTTGAGGTTGAAGCCGCTATCGGCCTTCTTGAAGCCGCCCTTCTTCTGGCCCTCGCTCTTACCGTCAAGCTGCTCGATGGCGGTGTAGAAACGCGCCTGGGGAACCTCTACGACGGCTGCGAACTTCGCAAGGAGCTCCTTGCTCTTTGTGGTGTCCATGTCGCGGATCATACCGTTCAGGACGGGGTTGATGAAGAGCACACGGCCCTCTGCGGGAACCTCGGCGTCTGTCATCGCGTCGTTCTTCGCAGCGATGGCCTTGCGAACAGCCTCGCCGTCAGCATAGGATCCGCTGTGCGCTGTAATGTCCGCGCCGGATGTTGCGGCATAGGTCGCAAAACGGAACGCATCGAGCTCGGGAACGACCTTTGTGCGGATGAACTCACCGGAGAGACGGCCGAAGGCCATGCCGGCGGTGTCCATGTTGTCCACGTTGTCCACGGTGAACATTCTGCCGCGGTCGAAGTTGCACTTCACGGTCTCGTTTGTGAAGGTCACGTCGCCCTGGGTGTAGCCGGAGTTGCGATCGTAGTCCCCGAGGCCGTCCATGTCGATCTTGGGGATGATGAGCTCGTCGGCGTTTGCGCCCTGGCTCGCAAGCTCGGGAGCACCGTCGAGGATCGCTGTCTTGGATGCGTTCTTGTAGACCTCATCGAGGAGGCCCACCACGTACTTCTTAAACTTCTGGATGGTATTTGCCATTTTTATCACCTCTTACTCTTTCTTTTCAGTGGCGGAAGATGCCAGGCCCATCGAAGAGCGCAGGCCTGCGAGGAAGCTGTCCCCGCTTCCGCCTTTTACGGTTCCTATGACGTCAGCCTTGCCGACCACTTCGGCAGCATCGTCGTCAGCGTCGTCCGGCTCGTCCCCGTCGTCCTTTGCGAACAGGAACGCGCTGTCCTCTGCTTCTGTGAGTGCCTTGATCGCCGCAGCGACGTCGTCCTTCTGGTTCTTTGAAGCCTTCAGAGTGTCGAGATCCAAAAGAGCTCGGATCGCCTTCGCGTTCTTGCCCTTCGCTCCGCTGATCGCGTCCTTCAGGACGTCCTCGAAGTCCCTGTCCGCGATTTTGCCCGCGTACTCGGTGTCCTTCTGCTTCAGCTCCTTCTTCAGGTCCTCGATGGACTGCTTCAGTGCTTCCGGATCAACGTCTTTGAACTTCTCCAGGGACTCTTCGAGCGTTTTCGCTTTGTCCTCCGCAGCGTCCAGCTTCTCCTTCTGCTTGTCGTAGTCCACGACGGTCTTGTAGTTCTCCTTGACCGCCTTCTCAATGGCCGCCAGCTGTTCGGCCGTGACTTCCAGACCTGCCTCTTTTAAGATTGCCTCGATGTTCTTCATGTGCTTCATCCTCCTAAAATGATTTATTAACCGGTCTTTCACCGGTGGGAAATAGCAGGGGCAGGAGTTGAACCTGCGACCTCCGGACAAGCAATCCAGCGCGCTTCCGGGCTGCGCTACCCTGCGTTGCTGACTACGCTGCTACGCGTAGCCGGTTATCTTTTGGCCGGATCCCCACGGCGTCACTGAAGCTGTGGTAGTCCGACGTTTTCGATCTGATCTGGTTGCGGATCTCCTGGGCCTCTTCAGGTGTTCCCGCGCTGTACTCCTCGCGCTTCAGTGCCCGGATCTCCCTCTCCATGCTGCGCTGTCTCTGCGTAGCATCATAATAGCTGTATGTCTTGCCGTTCACCTCGACCGGGGCCTTCGGCTCGATCGTGTGGATCTTGCTGATCCCCTCCCAGTACGGGTAGAACGTGTGCCGGCAGTTCGCTCCACAGATGCCGTCCACCGATCCGTAGCCAGCACCTTCTCCGAGCGGTGCGCTGAAGGCTGGGTAGACGTCGGACCTGCCGGAGAGACTGTACACCTGGTTCTCACAGGGTACGTGATCCGGTCGGGCTCCTTCGTGCTGGGATACGATCACGAGATCGGTGCCGCTGTTCTTGCAGTTCGCCTCGGTGATCCTTCCGGCCATCTGGTTCATGCCTGTCCGCACGCTCATCCGGACAGCGGTGTCGAGCTGGTAGCTCCTGCCGCTGGCGTAGTCGATCGTGCGCAGTCCGGAGCGGGCCAGATCCTTCACGACACGGTTGCAAGCTGCATCGAACGAGAACGTCCCGGTCGATAATTCCACAAGTGCCACGTCCAGGGCTCTCGTGTAGGCCTGCTTGACGCCCGTCGTGCCGAGGAGCGTCCCCTTGAAGCCCGTCGTCCTGGTGAGGTTCCTGATCTGTCCGTTCAGCTCCCTCTGGAAGCTGCCGACGATCTGCGACATCTGGCTCGGAGGTGTTAGATCCTGGCCGGCCAGCTCCCACATCGAGAGGTCGTTGTTATATGTCATAGTGCCGGCGTTAGCCACAAGCTCATCGCCGGCCCTCTGTGCTGCTCTTACGGTGGCCCGGATCTCTGCCGCGACCATCTTCTTGTATTCCAGCGTATTCTGTGCCACCTCGGCCATGTACGCCGGATCTGCCTGCAAGGTCTTCATGACTTCGGCGTAGATCTTCGCGGGGCTGAAGCCCTGCTCGTGCATATTGCGGGCCATGATCTCCGCCGTCTCCGTCAGTCTGCCGGTCTTGCGGACACGACGCGCAACGTCCTGGATGACATCCTTCTCCATTGTTTGAAACAGTCCCACGAGGTAGTCATCAGCCAGTGCCTCGATCTGCGCGTCAGTTAGTGCCATGCGTTAGTCCTCCGTCTCGTCATCAACATCCGGATCCCGGCTGTCGATGTATGCGATCGCCTCCTCGCGTTCACAGTTCAGGCGCTCCATGACGTAGAGGATCTTGAACTCCTTCACATCCGGGAACGAGATCGCATCCTGCCGCATCTGGGCCAGCTGCGTCTCCTTGTCGATGATGAAGCTGTCGTCGAACTCTACGCAGACATCCTCGTCGAGCGTCCAGTTCGTTCCCTGGAAGGTGTTCGAGAACCACACCACAGCCTCGACGATGCCGACGATGTAGTCGGTCGCCTCGTGGCGCTGTTTGTTAAGCTCCTGCATCTCGTCCTGGCGTTCCCCGATGTACTCGGTGGCCGTCTGGATCTGGTTCTGCTCGAAGGTGTATTTCTTTGTGCCATACCCGAAGGACATCGAGAGAAGAGAGAGCGCCAGCTCCATCGACTCCCTGATCGATCCGATCCTGATCTCCGGGTTGTATTCCTGGATGAGGCTCTTCTGATCCGGCAGCTTCTCGCCGAGCAGGACGAAGAGCTCCTTCTGCTCCTTCGTAAGGATGGGCTTGCCGTTGTCGTCCTTCTTGACCATCGCAAGCAGCTCATTGATGAGCAGGATCTTGTCGCCCTTGGATAGATCGCCGTGCAGGATGTTCCAGCACAGGTCGACCACTTTCAGCGCCGGGATGGCGTTGTAGAGCTTCGGGAGACCGTAGCCTTCCATGTCGTCCAGGTTGTTCACTTCGGCCGTCCTCATGATCGCGAAGGGTCTCACCTCCCCCAGCTCGACCTCCTGCGGATCCCCGAGGAGCTTCCCAGCCTTGTCGAAGACGTAGGTGGTCGCCGTATAGCGTCCCGTGTCCTCTTTTTTCTTGAAGATCACGAGCATCTGGTGGGTCTTGCCGTCCTTCACGTCGTAACCGACGAAGGCACAGTCCACCACGTCGTCGTTGATGATCGTCAGCGGTACGATACCCGCCGCGTTGACGTAGTTGATCCGGATCTTGCCGCCTCTGGCGTGTCCGTCCTCTAAAATCTCCGCACCCTCCAGGCGCAGGTATGCGCCCACGGTGCCGGAAGCGGACAGGCGCTCCAGCTGCTTCCGGTACATAACCTGGAAGCGGTTGTCCTCCAGGATGTCCAGAACGCCCTGGAAGACCGTCTCGTTCTGTCCTGCATTGATCTCCACGACCTCGCAGAGGTTCGCGTCATCGGCGCAGCACCTCTTCGCGAAGTTCAGGCTGTCCAGTTTGATCTCCACGTCGTTCAGGTTTTTCCGGGTGTGGAACTCGGTCTCCTGGTTCGTGTACCACAGGTCGCAGAGCTCGATGATGCTCTGCGCGTCGTCGTTATAGGAATAGCCGAGCCGCTTCAGCTGCTCGATCGCTGCGTTGACTTTTGTCCTCTCGTCCGCCATGTGCGGCCCTCCTTTATGCCTTTAGGTCTATATACTCCACGAAGTCCAGGAAGCAGTAGCAGTTCGCGTCGTACCAGTCGTTGATGTTCCCGAGGTTCTTGTCCTCCGGTTTGTCCGGATCCTTGGGATCCCATACCAGCGACCGGAAGGCCTTGCGCGTATGCTCGCACCTGCGGTTGACTTTCAGGCGTCCGGAATTGAACAGCCTGGAGATCGTCCGCGGGCGATCCTTTACTTCGTTTTTTCTGCATCCGGCGATGTTGTTCTTCGGCAGGCCGTTCTTTTCGGCCGTGCTCCGGAGCGAGTTGATGAGCGTCGTCGATGCAGAGTCCGGGAAGATCCAGTCGATCCGCCCGTATTTCTTCATGCAGGCCTTCGTGAACGCCAGCCAGGCGTCACAGATGTCCTGCGCGTTTATGTTGTCAGTAAGCGGGAGCCCTCCCTCTTCCAGCACCCGGAAGTCGTGGTAGTCTCCCATATATCCCCACAGTGCGAAGGTCGTCTGCGATCCGTTGCCTCCGAAGTCGATCCCCATGACCAGCTTCGAGAACGGCCGCAGGAGCTTCCCGTCTGCGTCGTACAGATCGGCGTCCTCGTAGAGGTACTCGTCCTCCTTGTCCGCGTAGAACCTGAAGACCAGGCCCTCCGCCCTCGCCCATCTGCCGAGGATGAACCGGTCGTAGTAAACCGTCCCGGCGTACTCCTTGCAGAGCTCGTCGATGAAGCCCTTCGGCAGGAACGGGTTGTCGTAGATCGTGTACTCCTGGAGATAGATGTCCGCATCGCCTTCCAGGAACTCCTTGAACCAGTGCTCCGGGTCGGCGGGGTTGCACGTACCATCGAAGCAGCTCCGGGGTGTACGGAGTCGGCTCTTTAACATCTCGAAGACTTCCTGCGACCAGGTCGTGATCTCGTCGCCGTATGCGTACTCGATCGTGGAGCCTTGGATCTTGGCCACCTGGTTCACTTTATCGGCTCCCAGGCAGTAGACCTTCTTGCCGAACAGCTCGGCCGTGTTGTCGCTCCCGATGTCCCCGATCAGTCTGTCGCCGTATATGCCACGCAGCGGGTCTATGACGTTACGCTGGAGCGTGCCCTTCGTGTTACCGATCAGCACGATCAGCCCCGCACCTGTGCAGGATCTGATCCTCTTCGGCAACAAATAGAAGTCGAGGAACGTCTTGCCGGATCCAGTCGCGCCGGTCTTGATGTTCCACCGGTGCGTTGCGTTCCTCCAGTAGTCCAGCTGCATCGTGGAAAAGTTAAGACTTTCCGCCATGCTTGTCCGCCAGTCTGTCGATGGAGCCGATCAGCTCGTCCAGCTTCTCCAGCTCGCTCTCGTCGGTATAGATGACCTTGTCGCGCCACTTGTCCGGCCGTCTGTTCTTCAGCCAGAAGATCTGCGCAGTCACATCCGGGACGACCTGCTTCGTGATCGTCGTGACCTTCGTCACCACACCGTTCTCCGTCTCGGTTTTCACTTCTTCGTAATCGTAGCCGAGCGCCCTCTTCAGTAAGGCGTTCTCGACCTCGATGTCTACGACTTCCTTGCCCTTTTTTAAGGCGTCACCAATGTCACCGAAGCGCTGCTTCCACTCGATCAGCGTCTTCCTTGCGATGCCGATGTTGTGGGCTATCTGCTCGTCGGTCAGGCCATCGCGCGCCCATCCTTCGAGCTTTTTGAGCCCGTCGGCTTCCAGCCACTTCTCGTACTTTCCGGCCACGCGATCACCTCCTTCCGTACCGGGAGGAAACGCAGAAGAGGAGCTGGGTGGATGGTTCCATCGCTCCTCTTCATAATTTTCCATATTACCAAAATAGCACATGTGGTTGTGCCATGTCAACATTTTGCGGATTTTATCAACAAAATTATCCACATATTGTGGACAGCTTCTCCCCGGCGCTCCGATGGATCCGGTGGATCGTGCTCTTCGACCTATGCAGCACGCTCGCGATGCAGGACCACGATGCCCGGTCGATGTACCGGAGAATGATGACACGCCGCTCCTGGTAATCCAGGAACTGATCCGCAGCGTCCACGATCGCCCTGCGCTCGTTCTTCATCCGATCCTTCAGGTCGGCGATCTCACGGTCCAGCTCGTCCACGTCCGCGATCGCCGCACTCATGCGGTCAGACGGTGACGACTGAACACGGGGGACGTCGTACCGGATAGCACCCGGGATCGCTGCGGACAGTCGCTCCGCTCTCGCCCTCCGTTTCGCTTTGATCTCGGCCGCCGTAACCTGCGGGGCCGTCAAAAAGTCGTACACCTTGTCCGTCATACCTTCCGCCCTCCTATCTCTCCATCGTCGTCTCATACTCCAAGATGAGCTTGTCCTTTGCGATAGCGTACCTGATCCCCCTCCGGACGCCCCTGCTCATATCCCACCCGGGGAGAAGCACCACGGCCTCCGCCTTGTCCAGAAGATCCAGACAGATCTCCAGATAGTCCTCCCAGCTTGCGATTGACTCCGGAAGGACCTCGCACAGCTCCGCCGGGTTGATGATCTGGGTGTAGCCGTCCCTCGTCAGTGCTTCCTTCGCTCTCCGGAAGTTCTCCCGGTAGTTTGCGACGCCTGTGATCGGTCCGCTCAAATAGATCTTCATGTCTTGCTCCTCCTCTTCTTTGCCACTGCCTGCTTTAATCGCGCCACCGCCAGACCCGTCTCTGTCAGATCAGGATCCTCGAACCGGTAGCCGTACCGTGTCAACGCGCTGTTTTCGCCTTTTGTAATCATCATTAAGTTGCTTATATCACAATTTAATTTATTGCTATCCTTGAAGGTTATCATCATGCCCTCCGGTATCGGGCCGTTGTGCTCCTCCCAGACTGCTCGGTGTAAGAACTCCCACCTCTCCCAGATCGTTCCCTCCATCTGCTTCTTCCGGAGCTTGTAGCCGTAAGAGTTGACCACGATCGTCCCGACTGGCATCTCGTTCACCGGTCTGTCGCCCTTCTTGAACTGGGTCGCCCGGACCCTGGCCAGCTTCTCCGGGTCGTTCTTGCAGATCTCCTCGATGGTCTTGCCCTTGGTTCCGGGTGGGTGTCCTTTTTGATACCATCCGGTGACGCCCGACTTGATGCCGTGCCTCTGCCTGAACTGCTTCATGCAGGTGGGTGTCATCTCGTAGCCGAAGAGCTCCTTGACCCTCTCGGCCATCTCCTTGGAGCTCACGCCCCGGGAGTTGTCGCGGATGTACTCATACATCCCCTCGGGGTATTTTGTCTGATACTTCCAGTACTCCTCCTTGGACAGCTGCTTCTTGTAGTTCCGGATGCCGTGGTTGCCTCTGTAGGCCTTCATGCGTCCAGGTGTGAAGTCGGTGCCGAAGGTCTCATTGACCTTGGCCGCCAGCTCCTGGTCTCTCATCTTCGGGGACCACTCTCTCACGAAGTCCTCGATCTCGTCCGGATATTTATAAATCATTTACCAGTCCCCCCCGTTGATAGCATCGGTGGCAGTGCTGCCGTCCCTTTGTCTGGGTGGTACCCGTAGTCGTCCAGGTGCTTCATGGTCTTAAAGGCCAGCTCACCGTTCTCGATGATCTTCTCGGAGACCTTGACGACTGCCTCGGTCTTCCGTATCTCCCGATCCAGCCCCTCATCATCCAGCTCGTCGTCGTTTAAGCGCTCCAGCTGCTCGAAGAGGTAGTTGTTCAGGTCTGTCAGTGTGTTGTTCATGGTTCTCGCTCCTTTCGTTTACGTGTAGCACTGCTTCCTGTCGTTCAGGATCCCGATCAGTGCGCTCTGTGTGACATCTTTCGCGGACAGGCTCCGGACGACCTGCTCGTCCACTGTGCCCTTCGCGATTATGTGGTAGACCATGACCGGGTACTTCTGGCCCTGCCTCTGCAGTCTTGCTACCGCCTGGAGATACTGCTCCAGGCTCCAGGGTAGTCCGTACCATGCCATGATGTGACCGCCGTCTTGTAAGTTCAGGCCGTAGCCTGCACTGGCCGGATGTGCCAGTAGTAACCGGATCCGGCCCCTGTTCCAGTCCTCGATCGTTGCGTCGTTCTCCAGGGTCCTCGCATCGTGGAACCTGGCCAGGATCGCATCCTTGTCGGCCTGGAAGTTGTAGAAGACCAGGACGGGGCTGTTCGCCGCTTCGATGATCTCGGCCAGGGCGTCCAACTTTGCCTCGTGGACGCTGATCGCCCGGTGCGTCTGGTCGTAGATGAAGCCGTTCGCTACCTGCAGGAGCTTTGACATGACAGCCGCAGCATCCAGCGCCACGATCTCCTCGCCCTCCAGCTCCATCAGGCTCTCCCGTTCCATCTCCCGGTAGGCGCCCATCGCCTTCTCGTCCAGCTGCACGCTGATCGTGGTCTCGATCTTGTCCGGCAGGGTGAGATAGTCCTCGGCCTTCATGCTGACCGTGATGTCCGCGATCCTCTTCGTGATGTCCTCCAGCGCTCCGCGCCTCGGCTCCCACTTGTAGACGATCGGGCCGTTGGAGTAGCCCGGCCGGAACCAGTTGCCCCGGTAGGCTGTCAGCGTCCGCCCCAGTCTCTCGCCTCGATCCAGGAGATACATCTCGGCCCACAGATCGATCAGACTGTTCGCTGCTGGTGTTCCGGTCAGCCCTACGATCCGGTCCATCATCGGCCGCATCTTCTTCAGTGCCTTGAAGCGCTTCGCCTGGTTGTTCTTGAAACTGGACAGCTCATCGATGACGACCATGTCGAAGGGCCAGCGGATCCGGTTCTCTTCCAGATACTCGACCAGCCACACCACGTTCTCCCGGTTGATGACGTAGATGTCCGCGCTCTTCTTCAGTGCCCGGATCCTGTCTGCCGCACTTCCCAGGATCTTCGCGATCCGCAGATGCTTTAGGTGGTCCCACTTTTCGCTCTCCCTGCTCCATGTGTCCTCGGCCACTCGCAGCGGTGCGATCACCAGGACCCGGGAGACCTCGAACCGGTCGCACATCAGCTCCTCGATCGCCGTGAGAGTGATGACCGTCTTGCCGAGTCCCATCTCCAGGAAAAGACCGGCCGCCTCATGCTCCAGGATAAAAGAGACAGCCCTCTTTTGATAGCTGTGCGGGGTAAATCTCACGACGATCACCTCCTTCCGTTCCGAGACCTTCTGCCAGGCCATCGGTGAAAAGTCGGCCGGCCATCTCCGCAAGGAACGCCTCGACGTGATCCTCTCCGTACAGCTTCCACACCTCGCATCCCAGTCGCGATAGCGTCCGGATCTGAATCTTTTGTCGCCCCGTCAGTCTGCCCGTCTCCGTTTTTAACTCCACGAAGATGACCCTCCCACCAGGCAGCACGACTATCCGATCCGGCACCCCTGCATTGCCGGGCGACACGAACTTATAGGCACGGCCGCCGATCTTCTTGATCCCGTCGACAAATTTTTTCTCTATGTCTTTTTCCATCGTTTTATCTCCTTGTAATTAGCTTTTGTAATTAGCTGAACTTTCTCACGTATATACGCGTATATGCGCGTTTTTGCTTTTTTTACCCCTAAATTCCAAAATTTTTTTATTTTTCTATTAGTTAGTTACAAATTACAAAACAGTGTTAAACCCTTGTCCCGTCTGCGTTTGCGCTTGTAATTAGCTTGTAATTAGCTAATTACTAATTACAAAAATAACGTTTGTTTTTGTAATTAGCTCCAGAGCTAATTACACTTTTTTAGGGAGCTAATTACACTTTTATGTAAACCACTTGGGGGCCATAAAGCGGGATCCTCTGGGTCCCTTTTTTGTCCCAGCCCAGCTGCGTCAGGATCCTCGTTATATCATCCGAGTCGGTTCTCTTCTTGGCCGTCGGTGACATCCTGAAGCACTCCGCCCAGATCTCCATGACGGAGACCTGCGTGCGGGCTTCCGTGCCCTCTGCGCCTTCCGCTTCATTGTCCAGCCAGAACCGGCGATCCGTCAGATCCATCGACGCCCAGTTCTTCGGCAGGAGTTTCTCCAGGTACACGGCCACGAGGCCCAGGCGTTCGTCATGTTCAAGTGCTGCGACCTGGTGCTCCAGGGCTTCCTTCTCGACATCCTTCGGCAGCACGAGGGTCTTCTCGTCCAGCCCGTCATAATAGAAGAGAACCTCCGCCCAGATCTGCGCTACCGCGTCAGCCGTAAGCTCCCAGGGCCTCTTCTTTGTCTGCCCGGAGCACTTGACCGGCCAGAAGCGTCGGTTGCCGGTGACGTCCTTCAGATAGTCGTCCGCGTTGCTGGTTCCGATGAAGACGCAGCTGCGCTTGTGATGCTCCACCTGTCGTCCATAGCTGGGGCGATAGATGTCCTCCTGTCTGGAGATGAAGCTCTTGACGCTCTCGACCTCCGTCTTCCTCATTCCCTTCAGCTCCGAGATCTCATTGAGCCATGTGCCCTGGATCTTCTCGGCCGCGGTCTTGTCTCTCATATCCTCGAAGGACAGCGAGTCGGAGAACCATGCCCCGCCCAGCTTCGCGATCAGCGTGCTCTTGCCGATGCCTCCGGGACCGGAGAGCACCGGGATATAATCGAACTTGCAGCCGGGACGGAAGACCCTGGAGATCGCTGCGAGCAGCCACCTCTTCGCCACCTCGCGGGAGTAGGCACAGTCCTCGGCCCCCAGGTAGTCGATCAGGATCGTCTCCATCCTTGGTACGCCATCCCAGTCCGGCAGGCTCTTCATGTAGTCCTTGACCGGGTGGAAGGCTCTCTTGTGTGCGATCTGGGTGAGCACGTCCGTCACGTCTGCCCTGCGGAAGTCGTTGTAGTTCCTTGATAGATACACATAAAGGCAGGAGTCGTCTGCGTTTTTCCACTCCGTCAGCTCCTTCTTCCAGGGTACCGGTGCTACGATCTCCACGTAGCCGGAGAGATCATTGAAGGCGATGCCCTGAAGGTTCTCGTCCGTCTCGAAGATCTTCACCAGGTTGTCGATCGTTGTCTCGACCGCGCCCTGCTTCGTGCGCTGGAGCGTCAGCTTCCAGTGTTCCTTCTCCTCGGGTGTCAGCTCTCCGGCGAAGTCGTCGGCCGCCGCTGCGTGTCTCTCCGCGTCGTAGGTCTTGATGCAGCCGGGATCCTGTCGGATCAGTTCGATCATCTCCTTGTAGCTTGGCCGCTTTGTGGCCGGAGTGTCCTCTGCGATGTCGGCGTCTTCCTGGCCGAACTTGTGAACACGTACCAGGTCGAAGGCGTTCAGATCCATCCCGTGGGCCGGATCCGTGCTGTGGTTTGAATAGCAGAACAGCCCGTCGTCGTAGATGACAAGCCCCCCGAACGTGGAGCCCGCTGCGTAGGTGTAGCGGTCATCCTTGCCCGGTGCCTTCGTGTAGACATCCGGCAGAAAGGTCTCGATCGCTTCCGGCACGGTGTACGTGCGGCAGAATGTTCCGACCGGTCCCTTCTTCTTCAGGGGATCCTGCTGCTTCTCCTGGCGCTTCTTCTGCACACGGATCTCATCCGGGCAGACTGGCCAGAAGGTCACATCCCTCCAGTCCGGGTACTTGTTCAGCCACGCATCCGCGTCCACCGGCTTCCCGTCGTTATACTCGAAGACGAACTCGGCGTCACGTGAGCAGCTTGGCCAGTACATCAGACGCGACGGCTGGAAGGTCGTGCTGTCAAAATATTCCAGCCCGATCTCTTCGGCCATCTTTCTCGTGATAGCCTCGTACTCATCCGGATCCACAGCCCGGGAGAGCGGTGCGATCAGACGGAAGCGCGGGGCGCTTGCCTTGTGTTTGTGGGTTGAATAGATCGCCCAGGCATACGGAGCCTCCAGCTGCATCGTCTCCACGAAGCCGTCCGGGGCCGTGTCCAGGTCGAAGGTGATGAGGTAGCGGTCTTTGACCGTGTCCGTCTTCCTCCGGCCGCCTGTGAGCGTTCCGCCGACGAAGCCGCCGACGTCCTTGATCTTGTCCTGCTGGGCTTTTGTCATCTTGAAATACTCGGCCTGCGTCTCCTGCGTCATGGTGACGTTGCGCAGTCTGGCCAGGAGCTCCGCCCAGTGGATCTCCTTGTTTTTCCATTTAGCCGAGAACCTGCTGCCGCCCTCGGCGATCCAGATCGCGGGGTTGTTCTTCAGTCCGGTCACGACTTTGTCTTCCATTTTTATAACTACGTTTTCCATGTGCGGCTCCTTTTAGTCAAGCAGCCCGCCCGCATCGGCGAGCAGTGCCTCTTCTATCCTCTCCTGCGCTGTCCGGTAGATCTCCGGGGAGAGCTCGATCCCGATGAAGCCCCTGCCGGTGTTCACGCTGGCCACGCCTGTCGTGCCGGACCCCATGAAGCAATCGATCACGAGTCCGTCTGCAGGTGCAATGGCCAGAAGCTTCTCGATCAGCTCCACGGGCTTCTCCGTCTGGTGCTTCCGCTGCTTTCCGGGGACGATCGGGATGTGATAAACTCCCGGCAGGGCTTTCGTGCCCTTCGCCTTCTCCCAGTCGATCGGCAGGTCGCCATTGCTGGCCCACACGATGTACTCGCAGTCGTTCCTGAAGCGTCCCGGCTGGTTCCTGGAGATGCCCTTGTCCCATACGCAGACACCTCTCCACACCCATCCGGCCATCTGGATCGCATCCGTCATCGCTGGAAGGTTCCGCCAGTCTACGAAGAGGGCCAGGATCCCCCCCTCCCGTGTCTTTTGCCGGAGCTCTACGCATACCCGGCGCATGAACTCCGTGAAGCTCCTCTGGTCCATATTGTCACCGGAGAACGGCGGGAGCTTTGCAGCACCGTTGAAGTCGTTGTCCGTGTACTTGGCCGTGGTGTTCGCCTTGCGATCCCCGGCGTGCAGTCCTCCGGAAGAGTAGGGCGGATCGCACAGGCAGATGTCCGCCCGGACATCCTCCGGAAGTCTTCGCAGCTGCTCGATGCAGTCACCCTGCAATAGTTTCATCTGTTTCTCCTCCCTGTCCGAGAACCACCAGGCACTCCAGGAGGTTCTTCTTGTCTTTTTCCATATTTTTTAGCGCTTTAATCGCTGCATAACTCCGGCCATACTCGGAGCGCTGGATCTTCTTCATCGTGGCCAGCTCCTCCCGTTTCTCCTTCAGGATCTTGCGTGCCTCGTGCTTCGGCTGCTTCTTTCCCAGGTTGTGATTGATCCAGGCTTTCCGCTTCTCGATCTCTTCGGCCAGTGCATCGATGCCCGGCTGTCTGTGATCGGCTGCTTCCTTATAGTCTCGGAACTCCTGCAGGATGCTTGCCTTTTTCTCCGGATCCGTCACCTCGGCGAGCAGGTCGTTCATGTAGAGCACCAGTTCCGCACGGTACAGCTGCGGATCGTCAGAGACATCGATCGCCTTCTTCAGTAGCTTCCGGAGCCAGGTGACAGAGCAGGGGAAGCAGTTCGCCATGTTCAGGCGCATCGTGAACATGGCGTCCCGTGTGCCTCTTATTTCTAATACTTCCATCAGTGCCATCTCCTTCCGTTTTTCATCAGTCGCCCGCAGCCTCGGCAGATTTTCCCGGTCGGGTGGATCTCGTTGGCTCCGTAAACATAGCCACAGGTGTCGCATTTATAGACCGGATTGCCTCCGGGTGTAAAGTAGGCGCCACCGCCTTCTTCTGCGATCCAGTTGGCCGTCCTCTTCTGGCGGAAAAGCTCCTCGATGGTCTCCAGTGCCAGGATGACGATGTCCTTGTCGTCTTCTGTCAGTTGGTTCACATCGTTCCGGACGATCTCCATGATCTGTCCGGGTGTTTTAGTCTTTACGGTAGAACTCGCACTCATAAGTCCCTCCTTTTAGTGGCAGGCCTTCCGCCCAGTCGATGGGCTCGGCCATTATTTTATCCACCAGCTCCGCGGCTCTCGTGTCTTCCTTCGGCACGTCAAGGATCATCTCGTCGTGTACGTGGAACACTACGTCGTAGCCCTGGGCGCTGATCTGCGTCATTTTTTCGGCCAGACAGTCACGGGCGACACTCTGGACGATGTTCTCGGTCAGCTTTCCGCCGTATGTCTCGGCCCTCTCCCACTTCCTTGTGGTCTGGTTCTGCGTCATGTATGTAATACGCGGCCCCATGTCGGACTCCTTGACGATCGGATCCCAGAACGCGATCGGGCGACCGCTTGGCAGCTTTATCATCAGCACAGGCGTCCCGGCCACCCTCTCCATGTAGAAGGTCGTGTCCTGGAGTGAGCGGATCACCCTGCGGGGCTGTCTTCCGGTTATGACGGAGACCGCTGCGTTCTGGCAGTCCTTCCACATCCTCACGATCGCCGGCGACTCTCTCCGCCATTGCTGCACGATGCCGGCCATTTCTTCCTCCGGCACGGAGCCGGTGGTGTCCATGCTCTTCATCGCTCCGATGGATCCCCCGTACCCGAGGGCCAGCTCTGCGACCTTGCCACGCTGTCGGAGCTCCGCGTTCTGTCCGTGCTTCTCGACCGGGACGTGATAGATGCGGCTGGCGCTTTCGCAGTAGATGTCCTTGTTATTCCTGAAGACATCCAGCCGCCACTCTTCCCCGGCGATCCATGCGATCACCCTGGCCTCGATGGCCGAGAAGTCACTCACCACGAACCGGTTGCCCGGTGACGGGATGAACGCCGTCCTCACCAGCTGGGAGAAGATCGGCGCCGGTTCTCCGAAGAGCATCTCCAGCCCCTCGAACTCTCCCAGCTTGACGAGCTCCCTGGCTGCATCCAGTTCGGCGTCCGGCATGGTGTTCCGGACGAGGTTCTGTGGCTGCAGAGACCTTCCCGCCCATCTTCCGGTGTGACCACCGTAGAACTGCATGATCCCGTGAGCTCTGTCGTCACGGCTTGCGATGTCGATCATGGTCTGGTACTTCTTGACGCTGGTCTTGCTGATCGTCTTGCGGATCTCCAGCACCCGGCGGACATCTTCGTCCAGATCCGGATCGGAGAGGATCGCATCGACGTCATCCTTGCGCAGGCTCTCCGTCGGTACTCCATGACGGGCGAGCCAGGGCTTGAGCTGCGTCAGGCTGTTCGGGTTGGAGAGTCCGGTGATCTGCCTGCTCTCCTCTCGCAGCTCGTCGCTGCGTTGTGTATCGAAGCGGACGATCTTCTCGGCCATGTCGATGTCTAAAAGGACGCCGCGGTCGTTGATGACCTGGTCGAGAGTCCAGAGCGCCTGCTCCTTGTCATCCGGTCGGAAGTCCCGGAGCTTGTGAAGGATCACCTGCTCCGCCACGACGTCCCGCCGGTTGTATTCTTTGAATAGTTCCCACTTCTCGGGTGCGTTGACCGGTGTGTTCTTTGTCCGGTAGCCGTTCGCCCTTGTAGGTTTGCAAGGCTTACAAAAATACTGTATTAAGGCCTTGCCGGTTTTCTTTTTCTGTTCTTCTTCTGTAAGTCCGAGCGCCGGGCCGACGTTCTCCAGGGCACGAGGGAGACCGAGCTGGACCGCCAGGATCAAAGTGCAGCGCCACTGCTCCGGTGGCATTGCTTCGCCCATGTACCGAGCGAGGCAGGTGCGCTCGAAGTTGGCGTTGTAGGCTGTCTTGATGACAGCGGGATCCGTGAGAGCGTTCCAGAAGCGAGCGTCGGAAGCGCCGCCGGCTTTCAGATTGTTGTGACACCGGACGCTCTCCGGATCGTCTTGATCGACCGGGTCCGCGATTTCCTTGAACACGAGGTCGATCAGCTTCACATCCTCCTCGTCGCTGAACTTGTAGCTGACAAGAAGGACCTGGAAGTCCGGGGCCGCGCTGTAAGCGTAGGCCCCGTTCTTGATGTCCACAGAGCTAAATGTCTCGATGTCTATTCCTAACTCAATCGAGGAGACCATCTTCATCCTCAAACTCTCCCTCGAAGTCGTCCTCGGCCTTTGTGAATACACCGCCCAGGCTCTCGCCGTCTCTTGTCTTCATGAGGTTATTGAGCCCCACGCCGACACCGTTGGATCCGGATGCACTGAAGGGGAAGAAGTTGATCGAGGCCTTGCCCCAGTCTCCGCTCTTCAGCTCGTCCACGGTCATGATCTCCTGCTTGTGGCTATCTACAAGACCCGGCTGTCTCTTGCTGGTGGCGTTCAGGAAGAACATCCCCTCGTACTCGGGGTTCTCGTCGAGATCCTTCTCCTCGTCTCCGTCACGAAGGGGGAGCTTTAAGTTCTTGGGAACCTTGCCGCCCCACTTTGTCTTCTGGCCTTCATCTGTTGCCTCGGCCACTGCCTCCTGGATCAGCTGGATCGTTTTCTTCGCTGTCTTCGGGATCAGGAGGCAGACGCTGTACTTCTCCTCCTGTCCGGCCTGCGCTGCATAGGGCTCGAAAACATGGAGATAACTGAAGCGCACCTCGTCTGTAATTACCTTTTTACCGTTTCTACTTGACATTTCACTGTCCTCCTTTTGTGTGATTAGTTAAACGGAAGCTCTTCGTCGAACTCGCCGGCGAAGTCATCCGCTGCATTACCGTTTACGATGGCCGGTCTTTTGTCACTCTCCGGCGCGAGTGTAGGCTTGCCCGGAGGTTTTTCGACATAGTTCTCCAGGACTTCTGCGAACTTCTTCTTCCCCATCAGCTTCTCCATCGCGGAGACTGTGAGGAGCTTCGTCTCATAGAGGAGAGCGTGATCGAAGCCGGCACCCTCGCACTGGCGGACGATCTCTTCCTCCGTTCCGGAATACTTCCGGATGCTCCTGCCCTCGACTACCTTCCAGCCAGGGAACTCTTCGCCCTCCAGGGCTCTCGTCAGGGCTCCGTCCTTCAGATCCTCGGCCCACTTCACGAGGCCGTCGATCTGGCCCAGGAGCTCGCCGATCTCTTCGACGGTCAGGAACGCCTTCTTCTTGTACTCTTCCAGGCTCTCGAACTTCTCCGCACGTGTGCGGCAGCTCTGTCTTGCCGGGCAGAACTGGCACCAGTCTCCCGCAGCCATTGGAGCGTTGTCTGTGAGGGCCAGAGCTGCAGCCGGCTTGACTTCATCCTCGCCCCACGCTTTGAGCGTTTCGGCCGGGATGCTGTCGCTGGAGACGTTATCGATCCTCGGCTGGTATATTGTCATCTTGACCGTCTCGATGTCGTAGATCGTGTCGAGCAGGTCGAGCGTGCCGAGGGCGTAGAGTCTTAACTGGCTGTTGCCTTCTGCGAAGACCGGGACGCCCTTGCCGTACTTCAGGTCGATAATATGGAGCGTCTTGCCTCCGATGATGGCCACGTCTGTCGTGCCGAAGCCTCCGGGGATCCATGGTGTCAGATCGACGCGCTGCTCTGTGAGAAGCTGGGCTCCCGGGTCTGTCCTTTTTGCATCCTGGAGCTCTTCGTGTACGAACTCGACGTAGGGCTCCAGCGTTTTCGCTACCTGGTCGGCGTCACCGCCGAGCTCTTGGTGTTCCTTGTAGAACTTTGTGATCTTGCCCTTGTGTGCCGGCGTGATCTTGCCGGTCTGGATCAGCTGCTCCGCTGCCTCGTGGGCCAGTGTGCCCTCGTCTGCATAGATCGAAGAGGACGCGGGGAAGCACTCGGACGCCTTCACGGATCCGGGGCAGTTCATCCACCGGTGCGAGGCGCTGCTATTCAGTTTTGCGTGTCCTTTTGGTGCTGCCATCAGATCCCCTCCGCTTCTTTGTATATCTCCTCCAGCTTGTCCGGATGCTGCTCGATCAGCTCGGAGAGCTTCTCGACGCCGTACTTTGTGAAGAGCTTCTTGACCTGTGCCTTCTTTCCGGCCTTCAGCTTCTCGGACAGGAGCACCCTGACCTCTGTCTCACCGATGTCGCTCTTCTTGGCCGGAGCTGCCGCAGGTGCCTCGTCCTGCTTCGCAGGAGCCTCTTCTGCGGGCTTTTCTACTTTCTCCGGGGCTTTCTTCGCCTCAGACTTTTTCGGAGCTTCCTGGGGCGCCTGTGCGATCTTGCTGGGCGACTCTATTCCCATGTACTCCTTGAACTCTTCCAGACTGTCAAATGTGACTGTTATCTGCATTTTTAGATCCTCCTCTTATTTCTCTGTGGTTTTATGTGTCATCAGGTTCTTCGCAGCCATGACAAGGTTCGCTATTGCTGCGCCGCGTTCCTTGCGCCGCGTTCCTTGCGCTGTGCTTTGACCGCAGCCTTGAAGCCCTGCGATCTTGCCGCCGCGTGTGCCATTGCCATGTTGGTGTGGTAGCTGCGGTGGCTTCTTTGTGCGTGTTTTGCTCTTCCGCTCATTGCCCGCTCCCTCCTTCCTCGTGTATTTTGGTAAGCCTGGCGGCCATCTCCGTTATCCTCAGCGCGTAGTCTGAAGGCGCTGCGGTCCCGTTTCGGAAGGCCTCGGCATTACTGTCGCCGTTGTATGTCATAAGGACCCAGTAGGGGTCGTCGTAAGTGTCAAATAGTTCCCGGAGGTAGCCCGCCGCGACGGCCATGCTCCCCTCCACTGTCATCAGTTCATCGTCATCCACGCCCAGGCGTTCCATCCGATCCCAGTGCCACACCGGAGCGACCTGCATCAGTCCGACGCATCCGCCGTTGATGGCTTCCGGATCGTACCGGCTCTCCGCATAGGCGACCGCTTCCAAAAACTCCGGGGCGAGTCCATACGCTTCGCCGTACTTCCTGGCCGCTTCTTCGACCTCGTCCGGGATGTCCGGGTCGTTGTAGTAGTTCAGCTTCTCCATCTCTGTCGCGTAGGCGATCTCGGCCAGCTCGACCTCGTTCAGTTCCCAGCGTCGTCTCTCTGCTTCGGCCTCTCGTTCGTAGGCTCTCTCCGCTTCGATCTGCTCACGGATCCAGTCCGCCTCGATGGCTCTCTGCTTTGCCTGCTCTCTCTCAATGTGAGGAGCGAGAAGCACGGCGACGGTGCTGACTACCACGACGACGGCGACGAACTCCTTGCCGCTTGTTCTCTCTTTCATGCGCTTCTCCTTTTCCTGGCCAATTCGATGCAGGCCTTCGTGAAGCGCTCCTTGTAGCCGTCCGTGTATGTGACTTTGACCTTGATCTCTTTTTTCACTTCGCTCCTCCTTCAGATGTGCTCGATGTAGTAGCCGCAGCACAAACCGTCCGCCCACTCCTGGGCCTGGCTTTTTGTGGTGAAGTGCTGGGGCGTCATGTCCGGATCGTCCGGGTAAACTGTCCAGAATGTTTTCATGGCTGCACCTCCGGATCATCTGCGAAGGGGAAGACCTCCGACTTGTCACCATCTGGGAACATAACGATGTAGGCCTTGTCGTTCGGGATGCCGAGCAGACCGTAGGCGGCCCAGTTACAGCCGGAGCTGTCACCCTTAACCGGTGAGCTCTTCCCTGTGTAGCGGCCGAGGCACTCGACGAGGGCGCTGTCAGGGCCATCTGCTCCTGCTTCTTTGAAGTCTTTGACCGTTGCGATATGGCCGCACATAGGGCAGCGAACCTTCCAGTCTTCGACGTTGTCGCCGTAGAGCTTCTTGCCGAGGGCGAACCACTCGTCCCGTGTCAGTGCTTTTTTGTGTCCTTCTATTTTCACGTTGCTCATGCTTCGCCCCTCCTTATCGCTTCATACTCGTCCAGGCAGGCCGCCAGGTTTGCGCGTGCGATCTGGATCTTCTTCTCTGCGAGGGCTGCTTTGTCAGCTGTCTCCTCCATATCCATAAAGATCCGGATCCCGAACTCGCACCATAAAAGAGCCACCTGACTCTTGCCATCGGTCCCGCTGATCGACGGGTGGAAGGCGTACACCTTATCGATCAGGGCGTACTCTTTTTCGGTGAGCTGTGGCGTCCGTGCCGCGTCGTATTCTTTTACTTTTTGGGTGAACTCTTGAAATGTCATGATTGTCCTTGCTCCTTTCTATGTTCCCGGTGTTCCCGCACCGTAGCAAGCGAAACGCTTACTTGTCACTAAAAAAAATTTGCTCGACTGTGGCCTCGTAGTATCGGGCCAGCGCGATCTTGATCTCGTCCCTGGGGATCCTCTCTCCGTTCTCATAGGAAGAGATCGCCATCGTCGTCACGCCCAGCGCGTCGGCGACTTCCTTCTGCGGTCTTGCTCCTCGTAGTGTTCGGAGCTTCTGGCCGATCAGGGTCGCGTCCAGCTTCTGCATCGTCATCGTTTTCTTCCACCTCCTTCATTTTTGTAAGTCCACAAAACGCTTACTTGATTACAATAAGCGTTTTGTTTATACTTGTCAATAGAGAAATAAGCAAAATGTTTATACATTCGGGAGGTGATGTACGTGGCTAATTTTTCGGAGCGTTTGCGGACTTTAAGAAAGCAGAGAGGGCTGTCCCAGAGCGTCATCGCGGAGCTTCTGGGTGTCAATAAGCAGACTATATCAGAATGGGAACGGGGCCGCCGGCGTCCGGTCGGGACGAGCGCCCTGGAGGTCTATGAAAAACTGGCCGACTTTTTCAATGTGGACATGATGTACCTGTTAGGACAGACGGACGTCGTCATCCGGTTATGCGGCGAGGGCGAGGATCCGGAAGACGCAGATGTGCGGCTCGAAGTCACTCCGGAGGAGCTGGCACTCATAAAAGCATATAGGCGCCTGGATGAGTATGCGAAGAGACTGACCAGGATGGCCGCACGTATGGAGGAGGACGGAGATGTTCGGAAGTAAACAGGAAAAACAGAGGGCACAGATGGAAGCGCCGCAGCTTTTGAAGATCGTGGAGGACTGCACACGGCTCGTTAATACCACAGAGAAGCCGGACGTCTTCTTCGACCGGTACGCGCTTCTATTAGAGAAGACGGAGCAGCTTGTCGCCTGTGCGAAGTACGTCAAGTTCAAAGGGACCCCGCCGAAGAAGATGCTGGAGCAGTACACCCAGAAGCGGCCGGCAGCGGTCTCCGATTTCATCGAGCGGTATCATGCCAGGGTCGTCATCGATGCAGCTGGGAAGTCTACCGATAAAGGGAAGCGAGCCCAGTTTGACAAGTTCCTCGCGGAGATGCAGTCCAGGGATCTTACGCCGGAGCAGATGAGGCGCGTGGAAGATCTTCACGCTGCGGATGTTAAGAACTTATAAAAAGATGGCCGCCGCTGCGGGAACAGCGACGGCCAGGAGCGAGAACACTTTGGAAGTGCCTCTACACACGCATAATTATAGCATTTTCTCGGGGTGTTCTCAATAATATTATAGGGAGGACACTGTCTTGAACTTCGGTATTTATACACGTAAATCATATTACACAGACACATCGGACTCCGTGAAGATGCAGCTGGAAGCCTGCCGCGAGTACATCGACCGGGTCTTCGACGAGATCGACACGGTCACGCCCTACGAGGACGACGGCTACGTCCGGAGCGACATCGATCGCCCGGCCATGAACCAGCTGCGGGAGGATGTGGCGGATGGGCTTCTCGACTGTGTGGTGATCTACCGCATCGACCGCGTCTGCTCTGACATGATGGACTTCTGCACCTTCTACACCTTTCTGAAGGAGAGGGGCGTCAAGTTCGTCACAGTGAAGGACGGGATCGACACGACCACGCCGATCGGCGAGGCGATGATGTACCTGGCCGTGATCTTCTCCGGCCTGGAGATCGGGAACGACGCCATCAGGATCCGGGACAACTTAAACCACCTCGCAGCGAGGGGCTTCTGGTGTGGTGGCCAGCCTCCGATCGGTTACGACATCCAGGAGATCGACCTGGGCGGAAAAAAGCACAAGACCATCGTCACAAACGAAGAGGAGCTCGCATACAAGAAGGAGCTCATCCGGATCATGCAGGAGAACGACTTCTCCCTCCAGCAGATGGAGACCTACTGCAAAAATAACGGGATCAAGTCGGTCCGGGGATCCTTCCTGTCCACGACGCAGCTGCACCAGATCCTCCGGAGCCCGTACTGCGTGGCCGACACGCCGGAGGTCTATGACTATTTTGCGGAAAAGGGCTGCATCATGGACGAAGGAAGTCCCCGGGAGCTGTGGGACGGGAAGCACGGCGTCATGGTGTACGGCCGGACGATGCAGACGCGGGTGAACCATAAAAAGAAGCACACGATCGCACCGCCGGAGAACTGGCGGATCTCTATCGGCTACCACGAGCCGCAGATGTCCGCGGAGGAGTGGCTCGCCCTGCAGGGCTTCTTTGGTCGGCACGTGTTCGTCAAGGAACTAAAACACGAGACGACGCTCCTGAAGGGGATCCTGCGCTGTAAAAAATGCGGCCGGCTCCTGGGGTTATCCCGCAAGAAAAAAGTGGACGGATCTGTCTCGACCTGGTACAAGTGCTATAACCGGGAGCGCCGGGGCGTCTGTGACATGAGCCAGATCAAGGCCGAGCTTCTGGATGAGAAGGTGCTGGAGATCTTCCGGAGCATCGAGCACGATCCGGCCACAATCGAGAAATATGTGAAGGTGGAAAAGAAGGCCGCCGGATCCGGCGACCAGCTACGAAAAAATATAAAAAAGACAGAGGAGAAGATCGACCGCCTCACCGGCACACTGGCCACGTCGGCACAGTCCTCCGCCGCGAAGTATATCGTGGCCGAGATCGAGAAGCTGGACGTCGAGCTTCAGAAGTTGAAAAGGGAAGAGGCGAAGCTCTCCCAGGAAAAAAGACGGAACGCGGCAGCCCTGAAAAACGCAGAAAATAAGCGCACCGAGATCGAGGCACTTTTGGCCAACTTTGATAATTTTACGATGGAGGAGAAGAACGAGATCGCCAAGCGCGTCATCCGCGAGGCTGCGTGGGATGGTGAGACCCTTTTTATTATGCTTTGATTTTCTCTTTTTCATCATGAGACTATCCGGCCGCATTCTTAAACTGCTGCGGATCAGATCCCGCACGGAAATCGTTCTGCATCCCTCCATGTTGGCGTTTCTGGTTTCGAGGGAAACCAGATTTTGCGCATATTTTAACTGCAGCTCCGCGCTGTCCTCGATCGTCACGATTCGTTCCTCCGGCGGAATCGCCTGCGACAGCGCATTTAAAAACGTCGTCTTCCCGCTCCCCGTACCCCCGCTGATAAAAATGTTGTACCGGCACTTTACCAACAGTTCGAGAAAGCTTTTGCATTCTTCTGTAATCGACCCAAGCGCCACCAGCCTGTCCAGCGTCATTCCCTCTTCCGGAAACCGCCGGATTGTCATCGCAGGACCGTTTAACGCAACCGGAGAAAGCACGACGTTTACCCGTGAACCATCGGAAAGCCTTGCATCCAGAATCGGAGACGCCTCATTGACAACCCGGTTGCAGCCCGCCGCGATCTGCTGAATCACATCCAACAGTCGTGCAGGACTTTCAAACCGTCCCTGCCACTGCGTAAGCCTGCCGTCCTTTTCGATAAAAATCCGGTCCGGCCCATTGACCATGATCTCCGTAATCCGCTTGTCCTCCAGAAGCTCCTGCAGTACATCGAAACCGCGAATTGCCGCAAACAGCTCTCTGCCGAGCTTTCTTCGTTCTACAACGTCCAGCCTGCCGATACAGTCGCTTCTGCAGAGCCTTTCATCTATCAGCCGTCGTACCTGCCCATCCGAAAAATCCAGTCCGCAGTCCAGCTTCTGCAGAATTTCCTGCTTCACCTGCACGCGGAACTGTTCATACACCGCCCTGCTCATCTGCATCCAACACTTTCTTCGTATATTCCGCCAGCTCCCCGGACGACAGATTTCCGATGTCCTTGGGCAGTTGGCAGAAAAATGGCAATTTTAACTTTTTCGAGCGCTCCCAGACGTCCGAATAATCCGTCCGTTCCAGCGTCTCCCGATACTGCGCAAGCTTCGCGGCGGCAAAGCCGTCCTCCCGTACGATCGTGTAAACCCTCGTACAACGCCGCAGGATATCAAATAATCCCTGCACCCCATCCGACAGATCCAATAAAATGACGTCATATTGCCCGTCATCCAATAAATCCAGCAGACGCCGCCATTCCTCTCTGGCGATTCCGTACAGATCGTATCCGCATGACGCCGGAAGAATGAAATCCATTCCGTTGATGCACTCCGCTGCCTGATACAGTCTGCCTAAAAACTGCTCCTTAGGCTCCTGCAAATAGTACAGCAAACTTGCAAACTCTGTGTTATCCGCCTGTTTTCCAAGCATCTCGGTCAGCCCTGCACAGCATTCAAAATTCAGATACAGCACCCTCTTATTTGCCGCCAGAAGCTGTCCCATCGTCAGCGCAAGCGTTGTCTGCAGGCTGCGTCCTACCGGCGTATAAAATCCGTACACGCAAGCCTTCCCTACCGTCTGCAAAAATGGCAATTTCTCTGTTTGCATCGCCGTCTCCGTGACTTTTTTTGCAATCCGGAGCACACTGCTGTACTTGCTCACGCACGGAAGCTCCTGTACCGGGCTGTTTTCTTCCTCCTGCAGCAAAATGACATGCCGTACCCAGTCCTTCATCTCTTCCCGAAAAAGCCCCTGCGCGATCAGCAAAATCTGTACCGGCTTTCGGGCGAGAGAATCCTGTAAACGCTCTGCTCCCGTAAAAGCCAACACCTCAAACGGAAAATCCTCCCGTCTGCTCAGCGCATCCATCAGCCTGCATGCATACGCCTCCTCCGGATCGCAAATCGCCAATGTCCGTCTATTCAATTGTTCGTATTCCTCCTGGTAATTTCCTAAACAATAGAATACACGCTCTGCGAGTATTCTATTGTCATGAATAACAGAATACAGAATTCAGAAAATATAAGAACCGCTAATCAGCGGTATGGACCGGGATCAGATGCCTCTGCATTGATCCCGCCTGATGGTAAGACAAAGTATAGACCGGATTTTCTGTACTGTCCAGCGCAAGATAGTACCTTAAATGTTACTTGTGACATTTTGACAAACCCGGTATGCAATCTTTATGTATTTTTACCCCATCAAATACACCCGCACGCCGTACAACAATGCAACACCCGGTAGTCCGAGAAATCCAGACGTCAACGCACTCAGCGCATTGATTCCGACGCACGCATCCAGTCCTTTTTCCTGCAGATATCCGTTTATCAAACAAATGGCGATCATTCCAAAAACCAGCCGCAGCATAAAATTCAGCGCAAGCTCCGCTCCCTTTTTCATAAGCCCTCCCGCCCGGACTTCGTTGATCTATATATATTCCTGCCTGTCACGCAGATATTCGTATCATACGATGGAAACAACCGCAGATATTTTTTCTCCCTGCCCGGATATTCATTGTCCGGATGTATATTTCTTCCAGTTTTTCTCTATACTGTAACAAACTCCCCTGCCAAAGCTGTCAGAATACCGGGGATTTCGAACGTTACCACTTTATCTGTCCGGGAGGAACACACATGAAAGTTTCTTTTCGCATCGGCGGCAGACCGTCCGCTGAGCTTGCCTCAAAAACGCCCGAAGAAGCCTTGAGAAACAATCTGCAGCTCGCCAAATGGGAGCTGGACAATGCCTATGCCGGGTTCGAATACGCGACCGATCCCGATCTGATCGACTGCTACATTTTTCAGCTCAATGCCGCCATGAAACGTTACCGTTATCTCCTCAATCAGTGGAATGGACTTGATAAAGTCTCTGCAGGAGACGTGTAATTTGGCGCATAAGATCCTTCCTGACCGTATTTTTCACACGATACAAAAGTGGAAAACAGGAGCAAACAAAGGGGCCTCTTTTTCGATGCGCTTTCTGTAAAAAAGGACCTTGGATTCCCCTTGGAACCCTTGGTCCTTTTCTCTCTCTAACAATATCTGCAATGCGTGTATTCTATTGGTTGCGACATCAGAATACCCGCACAACACATTTCTCAGAATGCAAATACCAGTGCGCCATATGCAGGCAGATCAAAGGTGATCCGGTACGGCTTGTAGTCGCTGGGCTCTGCAGTTGCTGTATAATCGGTTTTCAGTTCTTCTCCGCTGCCGCCAAAGCGTTTTTCCGCGCTGTTTAACACCAGCTTATATTTCTTCTTTTCCGGTACCCCAACGCAGTAATCCTTACGCTCTACCGGCGTCATATTCAATACAAAGAGCAGTCTCTTTGACTTTTCTCCACTGGTTTTACGAATAAAGCTGTAAGTGCTGCGATCTGCATCATCCGCATTGATCCACTCAAAACCGTCCCAGCTGTTGTCGATCTCATACAGACAGGGATATTTTCGATAAAGCTTTAAAAGCTCTGCCACATAATCCTGCAGTCCTTGATTCAGCTCATTTTGCAGCAGGAACCAGTCCAACTCACGGGCCTCACTCCATTCGCGCTCCTGTCCGAACTCCTGTCCCATGAACAGAAGCTTTTTGCCGGAATGTCCGAGCATATAAGTATAGCCAACGCGCAGATTTGCGTACTTGTCTACCTTGTAGCCGGGCATTTTGTTGACCATCGAGCATTTCAGATGCACGACCTCATCGTGAGACAGAGGTAAAATATAATCCTCCGCATCGTTATAAGACATCGCAAAGGTCAGCGCATGATGATCATTCTTCCTAAAATAAGGATCCAGCTTCATATATTCGCAGAAATCGTGCATCCAGCCCATGTTCCACTTAAATGTAAATCCAAGACTGTCACTGCCGATCTTTCCGGTCACGTTCGGCCACGCTGTAGATTCTTCTGCGATCGTCATGATGCCTGGATAAGTTCCACGGATCACGGAATTGAAATGCTTGAAGAATTCGATTGCGTCCAGGTTTGTATTGCCGCCGTAACGGTTCTGCACCCATTCGCCGTCTTTTCTGCCATAATCCAGATATAACATGGAGGCAACCGCATCCACACGCAGTCCGTCTACATGGAATTCCTTAATCCAGTACAGGGCATTTGTGATCAGGAAGCCCTTAACCTCACTCTTGGCATAGTTGAATACTTTTGTTCCCCACTCAGGATGCTCGCCCATTCTGGGATCGGGATATTCAAACAGCGCCTCACCGTCAAAATCTGCCAGACCGTGGGCATCCTTGGGGAAATGGGCGGGTACCCAGTCCAAAATGACACCAATCTTATTGCGGTGCAGCTTATTGACCAGATATGCAAAATCCTCCGGCGTTCCATAACGGGAGGTCGGTGCATAATAGCCGGTTACCTGATAGCCCCAGGAGCCGTCAAACGGATGCTCCGCGATTCCCATCAGCTCGATGTGGGTATATTTCAGTTTTTTCAGATATTCTACGATACGATCCGCAAATTCTCTGTAATTATAAAATCCATCCTCCGTTTCCGGATGCTTCATCCAGGAACCGATGTGGCACTCGTAAATTGCAACCGGCGCCTTTTCCGGATCCTGCGCGTTTCTTTCTTCAATCCACTTGCTGTCCGACCATTTAAAATTGGTAATATCTGTCGTAACAGAAGCAGTTCCCGGACGTACCTCCCCCTGGTTTGCAAACGGGTCTGCCTTGTACAGCTTTCTGCCGTCCGGCGTGATAATCAGGAATTTGTAAAGCTCTCCCAGACCAACGTCCGGAATAAACGTCTTATAAATTCCGCCGGGTCCCAGCTTTTCCAGCTGGTTTGCAGTCTCATTCCAGCTGTTAAACGTTCCAATCACAAAAACGCTGGCTGCGTGCGGTGCCCAGACGGCAAAGCTCATTCCTTTCTTCCCGTCTTCTACAGACTGATGTGCGCCCAGCTTTTTGTAAATATCGTAATGCGTCCCCTGAGCAAACAGATACTGGTCGGCCTCCGAAATGTATACCGTTTCCGGCACTTTCGGCACTTTCACCGCTTTTACTGCTTTCGCTGTCTTTGCCTTTGCCATAATAACCCCCTGTTTGGATATATTTGAAACGCTCAGATAAAGTCTTTTTCCCGCAAAATAATCATGTCATCTTCATCGTAACGTCTCCGAAGCACAATATCTATAAAGTGTCCGATCGTCTTACGGTTTGCATGATCAATCGCCTCATCCACGATGTCACGCACTTCCCCCACCGTAACGGCATGCGAACTGGTCTGCATATCCTCGATTCTGGTATGCAGGGCGAGCCTGCCGAGCTCGTCGATCGAATACTCCTGTGTATATGCGTACTGACAGCCGTATTTTACCAGCGTTGCGCTGTCCAGCGCCGCGATATCAAACCGCGCGGTAAAGCTTTCCATCAGTCTTCCGTTTTTCTTATATAAACGGTCGATCGCCCGTTTTTCATCCAATGCAAATACAATGATGCCGGTATGATCCTGATTCAACGCGTCTGCAAGCTTCTCACATCCCTCGTTGGAAAGCTTTCCGGCTTTCTCAATGACGAGCGCGCCGTTTGCAACCTTTTCCACAAGCGCTTTTGCATCTTTTTTATTGATCAGCTCCGCGTTCACTTTGGCAACCTTGCCGGAGAAGTTTCCGTCAGACGCCTGAATTTCGCGGATCATGCACTTTGTCAGTTTCAGTGTACCGGAGCCTGGCATACCGGTAATCACAACGTTTCCGGTGTACGCAGAAAGGCTGATTTCATCCAGCGCTGCGACCAGCTGGCGCATTGCGCGTTTGGTCGGGATGAACTGGGCAAAAAGCTTGCGCTCTGCCTTTGTCATGCTGCGCACGCGCTCGGCTGCCTGCTGTTGGGATACGCGCTCCTGCAGCCGCTTTTCTTCGCCGGAGGTCTCCGGCTGCGGTGCAGGTGCTTCCTGACGCGGTGCCTTGGTTTCTTCTGCTGCAGGTGCTCCGGCCCTTTTCGGTACGGGCGCTTCCTGACGCAGTGCTTTGGTTTCTTCCGCTGCAGGTGCTCCGGCCCTTTCCGGTACGGGCGCTTCCTGACGCAGTGCTTTGGTTTCTTCTGCTGCGGGCGCTTCGATTCTTTCCGGCGTAGGCTGTTTTGCATAACGCTGTACCGGTTCTGCATCCTGTTCTGCATAGCCCTGTGCGGCATCCGCCACCGGCGGCGCTTCCTCGATCTCTTCGAGTTCTTCCGTTTCGGTTTCTCTGGACGGATCGACAAGCGGTGCTTCTGCTGCAGTCGTCTCTACAGCAGCTTTGTCTCCTGCAGGCGCTTCCTGATTTTCAGCATTTGCAGGAGCTTTCTCCTCTTCTACCGGCAGGGATTCTTCTCTCTGCAGCTGTTCCAGCACGCCGTTTCTGGAGCTTTCATCAAAATCATCAAACAGGGAACCTGTCTGCTGGAGCATCCACTGTCTGGTTTCCTGTTTTCTCTTTTCTTCATTTTCCTTTTTCAGCCGTTCCCATTCCTTGAGCACCTCTTCGATGTTCATCTGGCCGGTCGTCTGGCGTTCTATCTTAGTGTTTCCCACAACAGCCTTCCTTTCCGGCTGTCTTTCCGGGACTGCCGCAGCCTTTTCCTGTATTTCCACGCCCTGTATGTGTTCGATTTTGTCGGTTTCCATCGGCATCCAGGGAGTCTCCACCACCGCCGGATGGATTTCCTGCATTCCGTCATCCGCAGGATCTGTCACCGCAGGAGTCTGTTCCGGCGCGGGCTGCGCCGCGAGGATGGGTGCCTCAGGCTGCGCGTTTACCGGCTCGGCAACGTAAGCGCATGCCTCGCTGGACGATGCGACAGGTAATGTCGGTTCTACGTCAGCATACACCTGCGGTGTGCTTTGTGTAGGCTGCACGCTGACGGACTCTGCCGCGTCCACTGCATCTGCCGCCAGCTTCGTCTCTTCCGTATCGAGTTGTCCCGTTGCCTGTGCGTCCCACTGGTCAGATTCTTCAAGGACACGGGAAATATCTTCCTGATATTCCCCATTTCCATTTTCTGCAGCGTAAACGGTCTGCTGATTTTTCATCAGGTCAGGTTCTTCTTGCTCAGGAGAAGCCGTCTTTACCTCTTCCCTGTCAACCGCAAACACGTCACGCATGCTCGCGGCAAGCGCTTCCTGTAAATTGATCGTATTATATTGTCCCATATCCATCGGTTTTACATGGATATCCAGATCTGCTTTTTCTTTGCTTTCAGCAGACCGGACTGCCTGAGTCTGTTCCTGTGCAGGCGCTTCCTGCGGTTCTTCCTCTACTGCGTTTCTGCCGCCGTACTGACTGTCGTAAAGCTGCTGCTGTGCAGGCGAAAGCGGTACATACAGGCGCTTTAACTCCATCGCCTTGAGCACATATTTGCCCTCACCGAACCAGAGGATCAGCTGATCGCACTCCTCTACACACTCCGTGGCAAGTCCGACCCTGTGATACAAAAATGCCAGCTCATATGCCCACTTTTCATTATATTCGCGTTTTTTGTACTCTTTCAAAACAGCGATCCGCTCTTCCAGGCTGATATCCTGTGCCTCGTAAATTTTATACAACAGGATATACTTACTGTTATCGTTTGGCGAAAGCTGTACAAACTGCTTATAATATTCCACAGCTTCCACAACCTGTCCGGTCTTGATCGCCAGATCACACAACGCATAGACAATCCGCCTGTTCTGCGGACTTTTTTCATTTGCCAGAAGCAGGATCTCCCTGGCGTCGTCAAATCTTCGGTTTATCTTATAAACATCGCTGATAATTCCAAGTGTGGAGGTATTACGGACCTTTTTCCAGTCGATCGTATCCGCGATCTGTGCGGACTCCTGAAAACGGCCCTTTTTGTTCAGCGTCTTGATCTCTTCAAGGCGCAGCTTATATTCGTACTTATCCAAGGTACTCACCTCATGATTTTATCTTATCGGTCAGGTATCCGCAGCTGTGTCTTCGGTACAGAATTTCAAAATATTCCGCGAATGTTCCATTTTTCCGTCTTATACTTTTTCAAAATCGGGTATATTGCCCCACTTTTTACTTTCCTAAGTTTAACATAGCGCCTATACGTTGTCAAAACAAAAGAGACCGGATTTCCACATCCGCCCTCTTTTTTTTACTCAATTTTCCACATTTTCCCCTGCATATTTTTGGTAAAACCGCTTTAAAGCTTCTTTGGGCTCCGAAAAATCTGCTCCGTCCTCCTTTTCCGGCAGCGATTCCAGCTCATCCAAACGCTCCAACATTGCCTCCACTTCCGTCGCGTTAAACTCCCCATCCTCCGCTTCCAGCGTATACCATTGCAGCTTTTTCTGCAGAATACGTTTCTCTTCCAGTGAATTCTTCTTTTCAGACACGTTTCTGTCCTCCTTCTTTGTTGCCAGTCATACGTTGCGAACAGCTATCCTTCCAAAATCATCCCCGGATTCTTCATACCCCTGCCTGTCAGATTACTCCTCCATACAGCTTTTTAATTTTTGTCGCATTCGGAACAGCTTGACTTTTGTGTTGCTTTCCGATATTCCAATCTTTTCCCCAATCTCCGCGCAGGAAAATCCGTTTTCATAATAAAACTTCCAGATCAAAAGCTCCTGCATGGAAAAAATCTGCTCCAGAAAGGCGTTCCATTCTGCCTGTACATAATATCCTTCCTGACCGGAATCCAGCCTTCGGGCAGCTTTTTCTTCCTGCCCTGGGCCTTCTGTCTGTATTTTTCCTTGCCGCTCATACCATTTTTTCAATTTATTTTTAGCTGTCAGCAGCAAAAAACCTTTCTGATTCGGATGTCTGCGCACCTCCTGCCATTTCTGATATGCAACCAGAAACACCTCCTGTGTCACATCCTCTGCTGCCGCCAGATCTTTTTCAATCATATGACGGACATATCGGTATACAAGCCAATAACAGTTTGTATACAGTTCTTCAAAGTTATCAAACGAATTTTTCTCCCCACTCATCATGGTCCCCCTTTGTCTCGAAACAGTCGGTCTTCAGTACAGGCGTGAAATACTTCTAAGTACCTCCTCCAGGGCCTGCTCCTTTTCTCTGGGACAACCATCAAAAATTTCATCATAAACCTTGTCTGTCAGGATTTCTCCGGTCAGAAGATAGGTAGGTTCAAGGTTCATCTTTTCATAAACGGTCAGAATCCGCGGAATTGTCAGTTTGCGGTTTCCACGCTCAATCTCCCCATAATAGGTGGTTGATACTCCAAGAAGCTCTGCTGCCTGTTCCTGCGTCAGGCCCATTATCCTGCGTTGCTTTCGGAGCCGTTCACCAATTTTGACATAAACATCCTTCTCCATGATGTCCACCTCCAGAATTTAGTCTGATATTCTTATCATACCTTCTGACTGCACAGATGAAGAGAAACTAACTGTTTGTATTTTCCAGTATTTTACAATCAGTTAGTTTGTATTTTGTCAAGATTTTACAAACTATTTGTATAGATATCGAAATGGAAAGATAAAAAGCTCGTCTTGCCGTAAAATTTATTCGTTCTGCTTTTTAAACATATCCGGGCATAAACTTTAAAAAGGACAGTCAGGCTCTTTATTGCGCCTGCTGCCCTTTTATCTTCGTCTGATATTTTGAATCGCCGCTTTTCTGCCGCTTTTCTCAGGAAAATCATTCTTCCTCATCGTCTACATCCGCCGCTACTGCCGATGTCACAGAGGAAACAACCGCCACAATTACTGCAAAAAGAATGATCAGCAGTCCGCCTGCCAAAAGAAAAAATGTTCCGTCCATCTTCCGTCTGTCCTCCTTTTCCTGCCTGTAAAACAATGGGATGCACGCTCTGCGAGCATTCTATTGTCATGAATTATGATGTCTGAGTCAAAAGCCCCGGCCTTAAAGCCTGCTTCACAGAGTTTTCCACCGCTGTGTCTAAACTGTTATCAGTTTACCACAAAATCAGCTCTGTGACAATCATGATGTCAGAATCACAGGTTTCGAAAACAACCTGTGGCACACAATAAAATCTTTATAGCCAAAGGTCACGGTTCAACCTGAAATTCTGCGGTCAGCTCGGTCTGGCGGCTGTTTTCGTCGTCAAAAATCCGGCATTCTTTTTTCAAACGATACTGCCCTGCCTCCAGCCGGATACCATCAGCAGCCAAATCCAGTGTTCCTTCTTTGGTTTCTCCTGCGACCGCCTGACTGCTTTCTTTTTGTGTTTCTAAATCTGCGTCGGAATTTTCAACGATTTCCCAACCGTTTTCTGTAAAACGTTCCAGCGTATAATCTGTTCCCCAGCCGACGGTTTCTGTGTCGCTTTCATTGACAATCCGCCAGGTAATTTTTCCGGAGTTTGCCGTTGCAACCTCAAGATAAATTTCTGCGAAACAGGTCTCTGCGTTGTTGGCCATACGTCCCTGTACCGCATTCTGGTCGGCTGCCGCCCCCTGATTTTCGTCCGCATCCGGAGCAACAGCCGCTGCATCTTCTGCCTGCAGTGCAATTCCATCCTCCGCACTCAGCCCTTCCATATCATAGGCCGCCATCTCCGGTCCGGGTTCTTCCGAATGCAACCGCCACTGTGCAATTCTGGCTGCGCCAATGCAGATAACGAGAGCAGCTGCTGCCGCCACTGTGCGCCGCTGCCGGTAAAAAAACAATTTTCCTTTTTTGGGCATCGCCGCTTTATTTTCATCCGAAGTCCCTACGCTTTCCTGATACATCGGTTCCAGCGCCTCCGCAATATATCGCTCATCGATCTGTCCGATGGCGTCGAAAAGCTTTTCATTCTTTTTCACAGTGCAATCCCCTCCTTTTCCAGATGCATTTTCAGCTTCGCCCGCATCCGAAACAGCTGCGACTTTACCTTGCCCTCGCTGATATTCAAATTGCCTGCCAGCTCCTTAACCGGCTCTGCCCAGAAATACCGCCGGACAAATATTTTCCGGCTTTCGGCGTCCAGTGTTTCCAGAAAACGATTGATCGCTGCGGCGGTTTCCCTGCCCTCGATCTCGTCCTCTACACTTTTGCCGGATGGAATACATTCTTCCAGTTCGTCCAAAAGCGCCTGCGTCTCGCCGCTTCCGCGCTTTTGGGCATGCCCTGCCCGATATTTACTGATCGAAAGGTTTCTCACTATTTTCCCCAGAAATCCCGCCAGAAATTCCGGTTTCCCGGGGGGAATCGCGTTCCAGGTATGCAGCCAGGTATCGTTGACGCATTCCTCGCTGTCCTCTTTATCGTTTAAAATCCGGAAAGAAATGCTGCGGCAATAGCTGCCGTATTTTCTGTCCGTTTCCGAAATTGCTTCTTCCTTTCGTGCCCAGTAAAGGGCGATGATTTTATCGTCCTCCATTGTTCCTCTCCTCTTCCGCGACTGCGGCCTGCTTTTTTGCTGAATCAATTATGCTGCCTGCAGGGGTTCCGATCGTGTAAACCACGCGGGGTCGCAATTCTGCATTTCCCGGCGCAATGTACGTTCCTACTCCTTATAAACGCAGAATTTTCCTCCGGCGTTTCCCTGTTCAGCCATTTTTTGAATCTGTTTTTCTCAAAAAGAATCCTGCGAAGCGTTTTTATTTCATAGGACGCATTTTCCTATGAAATAAAATTTTAGGAGAGCCATGTGACTCTCCTAATTTTCGTTCCGGCACCCTCAGATCAGTTTTGACGAAACCAGAAAAATAAACCACGCGATACATCCGATGATTCCGATCAGGGATACCAAAATCATGATTCCGGCGCGTTTTTTGCGAAACGCGCGGATCAGTCCTGCAAGCAGCAGCACAATGGATGCCGCTGCAAGCGCGATAAAGAACCATACAAACAAAAATCCGTACAATCCCACCTGATCAATCGCAAGCACAATAAACGTCACAAGCATGATGAATTCCACGATATGCCAGAGCAGTCTTATTTCCTGTACGCGTTCCTGACGGACGCCCTGCCGGTATTCTTTTTTCTCCTGGCGGCGCTGCAGCTTCGCAGCGAGCGATTCCTCCTTCTGGCGTGCCTTCTGCGCTTCTGCCTCGGCTTTTTCCCGTGCTTTCTGTGCGGCAGCTTCAGCCTTTTGCGCTGCGGCGGCTTCTTTTTTCTGACGCCGCAGTTCTTTGCCAGAAAGCGGTTTGTCAGGCTGTAGCGGCACCACGGCTGACGGCTGCGCATCAGCTGCCTGATCGCCTATGGGTTCTGCAGAATTCTCTACGTTATTCTTCTCTTCTTCCATCATCCGGATTCCTCCCCGCTTTTTCTTCCGCGATTTTTTCCAGCGTCTTTTCTACTGCCAGCCTCTGGATTTCCTCCAAAATCGGAAAGCCCTTGACGCTTTCCGCTGCATAGGTCTGCTGCAGCTCATATTCCAGCGGCAACCAAGTGCTGATGTCGCTTTCGTTATGGGCGATCACAGCTTCCAGCTTATCCAGCGCTTTGTAAACCTTCGCTTCCTCTGTCTTAAGCGCATTCATCTCTGTAAAAAGCACTTTCGCCTCTTCACCGGTTTTGCCCGGAAGCATCGAAAGCAGTCCGTCCACGGCTTTTCGCTCCACGCTGCGATCCTGTTCCTTTTTTTCAAATGCAGGGATATCGCCCGTTACCGCTTCTCCGAGATCGTGCAGCAGACACATATGGATTACCTTTTCCATATCGACGTCCGGCAATTCCTCTTTCAACAGCCACGCCATCAGAGAAACTCTCCAGCAATGCCCCGCGACCGTTTCCCGCACGCCTTCCGGTGTAATGCAATGCCGCGGCACCGATTTTAACTTTCCGGCTTTTTCCAAAAACTCAATCAGCCATTCTGCCTGTGGTCGTTCCATACTGTTTCCACCTTTTCTCCAGTTTACATAATACTGTGACCGTGCGTCGTATTACCGTCAGTATAGCGCCATTTCCCGGTTTCGTAAAGCTGGGAAATGAGTTGACAGGAAGGATAAACGCACCATAAGATAGAATAAAATAGTCGCGCCTTTCTAATAAAACTTCAGGAACTGATTCTTTAAGGAGAACCGCTTATGAATTATGAAGGAATTTTGGAATTTCACGGAACCTGGCGCAGCTACCAGGCGCGGGTTCTGCAAAATGTCAGCCGCTATCTGTCCGACGACAAAATCCACATCGTCGCCGCGCCCGGTTCCGGCAAAACGACCCTCGGCATCGAACTGATCAAACGCCTGAATGCGAACACGCTCATTTTGGCACCCTCCATCACGATTCGGGAACAGTGGGCAGCAAGGATTCAGGAAGCCTTTTTATGCGACGGATACGCACTGGAGGATTACGTCTCCCTGAGCCTGAAGCAGCCGAAGGCCATTACGGTCGCAACCTATCAGGCGCTTCACAGTGCAATGACCCGTTTTTGCGGCACGGAAACGCCCGGCGAGGATACCGCCCCGACCGACAGCGAAGAAGTCGATTATTCTGACTTTGACTTAGTTCGAACCATGAAAAATGCCAACATCGAACTGCTTTGCCTCGACGAATGCCATCATCTTCGCAGCGAATGGTGGAAATCCCTCGAAGCCTTCCAATCGCAGCTTTCTTCCCTGAAAACCATTTCCCTGACTGCGACCCCGCCCTATGATTCCACGCCTGCGATGTGGACGCGCTACATGAATATGTGCGGAGATATCGACGAGGAAATCACGATTCCGGAGCTGGTAAAAGAGGGAAGTCTCTGCCCGCATCAGGATTATGTCTACTTCAATTATCCGACCACAGCGGAAACAAAAGAAATTCAAAATTTTGAAGAGCGCAGCAGTCAGATGCTGCAAAGCCTGATGCAGGATTCCCAGCTGCTCACTGTGATTGAGACCCACAAAGGTTTAAACGGTCAGATTTCGGATGACCTTCTTCTCGATGACCCGGAATATCTCGAAGCAATTTTGATTTATCTGCAGAGCAAACATACAGCATTCCCTGCACGTCTGCAACGGCTGCTCGGGACAAAAAAGCTGCCCGCCATGGGCGCGAAGTGGATGGAACGGCTTTTGCAGGGCTTTTTATACGATGACAGCGATTCCTATCTGTGTGATAAGGTTTACCGGGAAATGCTGATCGACCAGCTAAAATCCCAGGGTCTGATCGAAAAGAAAAAAGTCATCCTGACCAAAAGTGCAGCAGTCGAAAAGCTGCTGACCAATTCCCTCGGCAAAGCAAACAGCATCCGGGATATCGTATTTTCGGAGTACGATTCGATGGGCAGCTCCCTGCGCCTTTTGATTCTGACCGATTATATCCGAAAAGAATATGAAAAGGCCATCGGCAATCCCGAAGCGACGATCGCGTCCCTCGGCGTTCTTCCCTTTTTTGAAATGCTCCGCAGGGAAAACGAAAAGCAGCACAAAGTAATCCGGTTAGGCGTTCTGTGCGGAAGCGTCGTCATCATACCGGCAGAGGCAAAAGAAGCGCTGCTGCTGCAGACCGACGCAAAAATCAAACTCACGTTTTCCGCCATCGGCAGCCTTTCGGAAAACGACTACTTAAAAGTGACCGCCACGGGGGACGCGCACGCCCTCACCGCAGCTGTTACTGCCATTTTTGCCCAGGGCGCAATGCAGGTTCTGATCGGCACGAAATCCCTGCTCGGAGAAGGTTGGGATTCTCCCTGCATCAATTCCCTGATTCTGGCAAGCTTTGTCGGCTCCTTTATGCTCAGCAACCAGATGCGCGGCCGCGCCATCCGCGTCTGGAAAGAAGACCCGAACAAAACGAGCAATATCTGGCATCTCGTCTGCCTAAAGCCCCGGAAAGAAGTACAACAAAACCCAGAGGACACAATCAGCGAGGACTACACGCTGCTCTGTCGGCGCATGGAGCAGTTTCTCGGACTGCATTATACGGAAGATACCATCGAAAACGGCATCGACCGCCTTTCCATCATCCGCCCTCCTTTTACCAAAAGCAATTCAGCTTCCATGAACCGGAAAATGCTCGCCCTTTCCCAAAAGCGCAGCGAGCTAAAAGACCGCTGGATGCGTTCTCTCGCCGTGTACGACAAAATGGAAGTTATCAATACCAATGAAATTCCGGATAAATATGTGACCTCCGTCCTGTTCTGGGATGCGCTCCGAACGCTGCTTCTGACCTCTGCCCTGCTTTTGGTCGGTCTGATTTTCGCTCTGGGAACCGGTTTTGCTTCGCGTTCCGCAGTCTCCGGCGTCATCGGATTTTTTATGGCTCTGTATACAGGCGGCGTCCTGATCGCAGCCTTTCCAAAGCTTTTCATGCTCGGAAGCCCGCTACGCCGCCTCAAAGCATTCGGAAATGGCATTTTGAAAGCATTGGAGACACAAAACCTTTTAGAAGAGCCGCACTGCAAAGTCGTATCTGGTACTTCTGGTTCTGATCATCATGTTATTTTTCTTTCTGGAGGAAGCGGACGCGATAAGGCCTTATTCGCGCAGTGTGTCAACGATTTTTTCGATGCGGTCGATAACCAGCGCTACCTTCTGGTAAGTCCCAAACGCTTCCGCGGGCTGAACGGATTTTACGTCGTCCCGGAATGTTTTTCCAAGCGCAAGGAGGACGCGCAGCTTTTCGCTAAATGTATGAAGCCGTATATCGGAGCCTATGATGTTGTGTATACAAGAAATGAAAAAGGACGCGCCATTTTGCTGGAAGGAAAAATCAAAGCGCTTGCAAACCGTGAAGAACGCTGCATCCGCCGGAAAAAGCTGAACGGATGATTCTGCAGGGAATCTGAAATGTTTTTTTTACCATACAAGAAAGTCTGTCTCCTTGCGGCTTTTCGGGGCGCATGTTACAATATTACCATTAATGAACGCAGAAAATACAGGAACCTGTGGGTTCCAAAAAGGAGGAACTGCAAATCCCATGATTTCATCAGATCAAATTGCAAAAAACTATGATATTGCCGGCGTCCGCAAGGCCAACCTTCCCGGTCTGCACATGCTGCTGCTTGGCTTCTTCGCCGGCATGTTTATCGCACTGGCAGGTGCCGCAGCATCTGTTGCTTCCGCAGACATCACCAATCCGTCCGCAGCCCGGATCGTATCCGCCCTCGTTTTCCCGGCAGGACTTGCGATGGTTATCTGCAACGGCAGTGAGCTGTTCACCGGTAACTGCCTTATGGTCATTTCCCTGCTCGACCATAAGATCACCTTTAAGGCACTTATGAAAAACTACCTGTTTGTTTATCTCGGCAACCTGATCGGTTCCCTGTTTGTGTCCGTTCTGTTCGTATACGGACATATTCCCGGGCTGTATGACGGACTGCTCGCACAAAACATGGTAAATACTGCTGTCACAAAGGTTTCCCTGAGCTTTTCAGAGGTCTTTTTCCGCGGTATCCTGTGTAACGTTATGGTCTGCGTAGCTGTCTGGATGGGCATGAGCGCAACCCACGTTTCCGGCAAAATTCTCGCCGTATACCCTCCGATCTCCGCATTCGTTCTTTGCGGCTTCGAGCACTGTGTTGCAAACATGTTCTACATTCCCGCAGGTATGATGGCCGCATCTGCATACGGCATCGCTGCAGAGGGCTTAAATATCGGAACCTTTATCCTCAACAATCTGATCCCTGCCACCATCGGCAATATCTTCGGCGGTGTCATCGTTGTCGGCTTCCTGTACTGGTATCTGTTCCTTCGCGAGAAAAACTAAGCTCTCTTTTCTGAACAATTTTCTTAAAAAAGAATCCTGCTCTGCAGGATTCTCCGCCTGCGGCGGGTCGCGTAAGCGACATTCTACCATTCCGCCGCAGTGCGATCCCTGCGGAGCGTTTTTCTTTCATAGGACGCATTTTCCTATGAAAGAAAAAAAGCCATGGCAGAATCATCATCGTGACTCTGCCATGGCTTTTTTTAATTCATTGAGTATTCCCGCCGCACCGTAATATTCACTCCCTTTCCTTGATTAAACTCCAGATTCCAATACCTGCTCCCAGTGCGATCACAAATGTCTGTAAAGTTCCTACTGCGCTCTGAAAAAATGCCATAATAAAATTTCTCCTGATCTTTCATGATTTCCGGCTGTTCATTTTTGTCGGATTTTGTTGTTTTTGGCATAAGAAAAGACCGGTCAGTAAGTAGTTCACCGGTCGGCCTTATGCCCTGTTCTATATTTACTTTTTCTTGATACATTTTGCTATAATCTTTTCCATATCCTCATAGTCACACAGAAAAGACTTCTGGCTGGCTAATAACATTTCTTCTTCCGATACTCTGTCAAAATAGATTAAATATCCGTTTTTCAATGCCAGAGAACGAATAAATTCTCGCTGACTGCGTCCGTTTCCTTCTCTAAACGGATGCAGCGCATTTATTTCAGAAAAATAATACGCAAGCCGCTTAATAAACATATCCTCATCCAGTCCTGCTAAATAATGCTCTTCCTTAAGTCCAGAAAAAATCACATCAGCCTGACTTGAAATAAATCTGACATTACAAAACATATTTCCTTTCGCAATGTCTACGGTTCTTACTTTTCCTGCCCAGTCATACACATCCTGGAAAATATAAGCATGAATAGCCTGCAAATGCTTGAAATCAAATTTACCATTTATTGGTTTGTCCAGCAGTTCCAGCAATCTAAGCATTGTCAACTTCCGTTCAAATATATGAAGCTTATCAAGATCCCTTATATCAAGCTTATTGATCAGTACATCTGTATCAGGATAACAATATTTTGTATCCGGCATATTATACCTCGCTTAATATTTTCGTTCTCGCATCATCAATGCTCATGTTACCACTTTTAATCTTCTGCAGCATACTAAGATCACTGTCACTCAGCTTTAGACCTTCCATCCTTAAGGTTGCGGCTACTTCCTTTATTTTCTCTTCATCCGTATAGGATGACTTTGCCAGCTTAACAGCAAAAGGAATTCCTTCCTGTATAATCAACTGATTCAGTGCCATATTGATATACGTAGACATATTAAGGCCAAGCTTTTCTAAAATGTTTGTCGCGTTTTCTTTTACGCTCTCTGGTGTTCTCGCTTGAACAATTCCCATATTTTCCATAAAAGCACCTCTCTTTCTTGTATATTTATTATATGACACTGTCTATACACAATCAATCAGTAATTACTGGATTTTTTAGAAAAATTCTCTTCCCCTTGAATCTATCGCCAGTCAAATTGCACTGGCTTATTTCATATACCCTTGAATTTTATCTATCAATGTAATATCTGCCGGTAACCAGGCAACACTGTCTAACTGATCCTTTGTGAGCCATTTTGCCGCCTCTGCCTCTTTTAACTCAAGATGGCCTTTTGTAACCTCCGCCCAAAAACAATCCATCGAAAGGTGAAAGGTCGGATAATCAAATTCGATTGTATCGATCCATTCACCAACCTTAATTTCTGTATCCAGCTCTTCCATAATTTCTCTTACAAGAGCCTGCTGCGGTGTTTCTCCCGGTTCTACTTTTCCGCCCGGAAATTCCCAGCCCCCTTTTAATTCCCCGTAACCTCGTGCCGTCGCAAATATTTTATTCTTCTCCTTTATGTTGTCGCAAATAACCGCTGCAACTACTTTGATCGTTTTCATGTCTTTTATTCCTCCAACCATTATGCCGTAATATGTGACTGTAAATATCTTAATAAATCCTCACGCACTGCATGATGCATTTTCATAGTGACCTTCGTAATTGGCTGCATGCGGCCACGATTATCTTCCTTTTGGGCATTTCTGGCTTCTAATACATCAAATTGTCCCATATAGTAGAAGCTGGTCTCCGCATCTGATTTTTTTACAAATAAATGCTTTCTATCTGCTCCAAGTACATCCTTCATATAGGAACTGTCCAGACCTTTCCCAATCTGAGAATCCCATTTAAAAATCAGATTATCTTCAAAGGCATCTGCATAATCCGGTTTTCCATCGACATAGTTTTTTTCATCCTGACTTTCTTCTTTGTGATAGGTAATAAAAATAAAAACATCATTTTCAATTCGTTTCATACCATACATAATAGAAGATAAATCCTTACCACAATTCATAAGAAGGCTTACATCTCTTCTGGAATACTTTTCGTATAATACAAATGGATCCTCCGATTTTATCCCCGGTAAATATTTTTCCTTATATCTGGCAATGCCGACTTTTATAATATCTTCTACCTGTGTATAGAACGGAATATGTGTAAGTCTCTCCGTATAGCTTTGCAGTCTTTTGATCATTCCTGCCGGATCGTTTTCCAGAATATCAATCTGACAATATTTCTGATATTCTGCTTCTTTACTTACAAAATGTCCCTGCAGCACCTGGACTGCTTCCTTTACCCGGGATGTGCTGATTTCAATTCCATAGGTATTTTGATACTCTTTTATAAAATCTGCCACCGCGATATGATCTCTATGGAGCAATTGACTTAATATTACAAGCTCATCAGGACGCACTCCAGAAAGAACTGTTTTGGACAAATACTCCAGCGTTAATTTCTCCTGTTCGTTTAGCACATTCTTGTATTTATCCTGTTCCATCGCCACCATAAAGGCATCATATGTTTTATATTCTCTGATAATTACCAGTGGGTCAATTTCCTGATTTTCATAGAAATCATACAGAAGCGGAACCCGTCCTAACCGATTCTTCAAAGAAACATAGCTTTCTTTGATCAGTGTTTTCATCCCTTTAATCTTGTCGATAGACTTAAATATCTTATCCTTGGAAATCTCATCAAAATGAACTGTTGATGCACCGGGTATTGTACTATTTCCACTGATTACATATTTGCGGATTACATCCGCATTATAAGTACGGTCTCCTGATAAAGCCACCGGAATCATAAAGTTATTATTGTAATTTCCGATAAAATCCAAAATAACAACGTATTCTTTTCCAGGCGCCTTTCTAAGTCCTCGTCCCAGCTGCTGAATGAATACAATCGGAGACTGAGTCGGCCTAAGCATAATAACCTGATTCACCTCAACGATATCCACGCCTTCATTTAATATATCTCGTGAAAAAATATAATCCAAAGGCTGCATCTTTTGCGTTGCATCCGTTTCCTCCATTGCCAGTCTCTCAAATGCTTCCTGCCGTTTTTCTTCACTGTCCTTACCGCTAAGAGCAACTGTTCGATATCCGCGCGCATTAAACTTTCTCGACAATTCTTCGCACTCTTTTACACGACTGCAAAAAATAAGTCCTTTTACACGCTCACCGCTATATCCGTAATACTCTGACTGCTCAATGATATGCCTTACTCGCTCATCACTGGTCAGCTGATTGAATATTTCTCCAGCGACAGGATTTCTTCGCTTTTGGCAATTTCTCTCTGGTGTTTTACGATATTATAACGTTCTTTGTAGACTTCATAAAAATCATCATAGGGTAAAGCATACTCACTGTTCCAAAGATTCTGAAACTCGTCTACAATTTCTTCTGCAATCTCTCCGCTTTCTGTAGAAATCAGTTTTGTATTCCATTCTTTATTTACCGTCAACGCCGCACTTGTCATATTGGAGCTTCCGATGATGATCCGGTAAATTTCTTCTTTTTTGAAAATATATCCTTTCGTATGAAACCCATTTCCTGCTGCTTCCACATCGTACATCTTCAATGTAATATTCTTTAATCCATTGAGTTTTTCAAGTGCTCTCGGTTCGCTGAAATTCAGGTAATTTGTCGTAAGGATCTGCCCCTTAACGCCCTTTTCTTCAAGCTCTTTTAATGTCTGCAGGAGTGGTGTCACACCGCCCATCGTGATAAATGCAACGCTGATCTGAAATTCTTCGCAGCGCAACAGCTCATCCTCCACGGATGAAATAACCTTCTTCCCCTCTTCCGGATTATTCGATACAAATGCCGGCTTATACGCCAGATTTGCCGCAGAGGAACCATTTATATAAGCGGCGCTCAGGCCGCTTTTCAATTCATTGATCACATTCGCATTCACCGATCTAATTCTTCCTCTTATTTCAAATTTCTAAATGCCTATTAAAACGAATCTCTTGTTCTTTATTATACCTTACCTATAATAAATTGTCATAAATAACTTCCCTGAAATCCGATTTCTATTTTTGTTACCACAACATTGTGTATTCTTTTTCACAGCAGCATCTGCTCCACGATATTTGGATAAAGAAAACCGATGGCTTTGACTATTATCAGTCTACACCATCGGTTTTCTCAGGTTCCGCCAACTCTGAACTAATATTGATTTTACAAATGAGGATATTCAGCCAAACTGATTGCTCTTGCCTGCATCAGTCTTCAAAGCCAAATAGCTTGAGCGCATTGCCGCGCCAGATCTGTCCAGCCGTATAGCAGGCCTCTTCACAGCTGAGGTAGCCTTCCTGGCACATCTCCGAGAGCACTTCCGACACCACCCGACGGAACGCCAAAACAGCACCGTAACTTTCCTCAGAGGTCCATGTATCACAGCCCCAGAGGATGCGATTGCTTCCACCGATCTCCAGCGCTTCCCGCAGGAATCGTTTCGCTGCCGATGTGCTGATAAGGGGCAGCCAGCAGAGATCTGCATAGACATTGGAATAGCTATGCAAAAGTCCCAGGAGATCATCCATCCAGTTGCAATAGCTGTGATTGTATAAGAATTTCACCCCCATGTTCTGAAACTGGTCATCCGGTAAATGGTGACAATGGGTATCAATTCCACGGAGGCCGTCCAAATGCTGCAAAATCGCCGTACCAACATCGTCTCGGTTCAGGATATGTTCTGTGTTTTTCTGCATAGACTCTTCTCCTTCCTCTACATTTTTGAAATAATTTGTCTCGCAACATATACTCCACTTGCTGAAGCGTGGGACAGAGAATGAGTAATACCGCTGCCATCACCAATAATATAAAGTCCTTCATGGCGAGTCATCAGGTTGTGGTCCAGCTCCACTTCCATATTGTAGAATTTTACCTCTACACCATACAGTAAGGTATCATCACTGGCAGTTCCCGGTGCGATTTTGTCCAGAGCATAGATCATTTCAATAATACCGTCTAATAAACGTTTCGGAAGGACAAGACTCAGATCACCTGCCGCTGCGTTTAAAGTCGGAACAGTAAAGGATTCGCTGATTCTTTCTTCTGTACTTCTACGGCCTCTGATCAAATCCCCAAAACGCTGGACAATCACACCGCCACCTAGCATATTGCTTAATCGAGCAATACTTTCTCCATATCCATTAGAATCTTTGAAAGGCTCTGAAAAATGCTTTGCAACAAGTAACGCAAAGTTTGTATTATTTGTCTGCTTTGCCGGATCCTCATAGCTGTGGCCGTTAACAGTAACAATGCCATTTGTATTTTCGTTTACGACTTCTCCTTTTGGATTCATACAGAAGGTACGCACCAAATCTTCATACTTTGAGGTTCTGTACACAATCTTGCTTTCATATAATTCATCCGTCAGATGTGCAAAGATTCCTGCCGGAAGTTCCACTCGAACTCCGATATCCACACGATTCGAATTCGTATTAATGCCCAAATCCTGACAGACATTTTCCATCCATTTACTTCCACTGCGCCCTGCGGAAATAACGCATTCTTTACCATCATAATAGGAATCTTCATGATAAATTCGATATCCGTTATCCAGTTTTTCTACTTTATCAATGAAACAATTGAAATGAAAATCAATCTTTTCTTTCAGATGATCATATAAATGTTCCAACACAATATAGTTAATATCTGTTCCCAAATGACGAACAGAAGCATCCAATAAATGTAAACCATTTTGCATGCAGCGTGTCTTCAGACTTGATCCTGCAGTAGAATACAGTTTTGTTCCTTCTCCACCAAACGCAAGATTGATCTTGTCTACATATTCCATTAATTCCAATGCAGATTTTTTACCAATATACTCGTATAGCGTCCCACCAAAATCATTGGTGATATTATATTTACCATCAGAAAATGCACCTGCACCCCCAAAACCACTCATGATAGAACAGTTTTTACAATGAATACAAGATTTGACTTTGTCACCATCAATCGGACAGTGGCGTTTTGTTAATTCATTTCCCATTTCAAAAACAGCAATACTTAAATCCGGTCTTTTCTCTAATAATTCGTATGCAGTAAATATTCCTCCCGGTCCTGCACCTACAATTACAACATCATACATTATGTTTCCTCCCATAAAATATTCTTTCATAAAAAAAGGTTGACTACGTAAAATGTAGTCAACCAGTTTGGCGGTTGGTAGAAACGTCTGCCCCTTTTGCAGACTTATACTCGGATTATTATACCTGAAATAGCATTCTAATGCAAATGCTTTCTTATTGAAAAACTTGCACAATATACGGCTGTTCGCCTGTGCAAATGTAAATACTATTCCCATAGGAACAGCAAAAGAATAAAGGGGAATCCCCTACAGGAATTCCCCAGTTTCTATTGATTACAATTCTATTACGTATTAGAGATATTTTTTAAATTCCGGCACTTTAACAACCGTTCCGCCTTCCATCGCTGACTGGTGAGCACATATCCCTGTGCCAGTCCAGTAAGCGCCAACAATGTCATCTACTACAGGCTTTCTATCTTCTATGATAGCACGGACAAATTCATGTATCATATGAGGATGGGAACCTCCATGCCCACCTCCCTGTTTAAATGAAAGATGTGTATTTTCATCGTTATATACAGTTTCTGTTGTAAATCCGGCAATACTATCCGGCAGTCTGCATCCATAATCCGGGACTTCTATTCTTTCTTCGACAATTTCTCCGCCTCGGTTATATCTGTTCGGATCACCATCAATATCCATCATTTCCTGCTGGATTTCTCCGGTGCGTGTATAAATAACCGGATTCTCAGAAGCCAGCTGCTGCCACTCAAAGCTCATGTCCCTTCCATATATTCTGAAACATTCTGAATAGCTTCTGGCGACACCATAAAGAAAACGTTCCATTTCTATTGCAACATCACTGTGTTCCATTGTTACAAAAGCCGCTTCAAATGCAAATGGTGAATGATACTGGGATATCAGTTCGTCTCTGATTCTTCCTGAGCCTTTTGCATATACTTCTTTTGGATAGTCGTTCAGTAACATAAGGCAGGTTCCAATTGCATGTGTCGGGTGCATCAATGGTGGAAATCCTTCCCAGTAAGAAGGCCAGCCTTCCATATCCTGATAATGAGCACATGTCATATACTGTATCTTTCCAAACTTTCCCTGATCCAGCAAGTCCTTCACATAAAAATACTCTCTCCCAAATACAGTTGTTTCCATAAACATATACTGTTTTTGGCTTTCTATTCTCGCCTTAATGACATCTTCCAACTCCTGAATACTCATTCCCATCGGGATTGTACACCCACAATGTTTTCCTGCCTTCAGAGCTTTTATGGAAAATTCAGCATGCGTAGACGGAGGTGTAACAATGTGGATTGCATCTATTGCGTCATCTTTCAGCATGTCATCATAATTATCATAGCAATCCTTACTGCTGATTCCAAATTTTTCCTGGGCTGTTTTAATCAGTTCCAAATTCGTGTCAGCAATCGCTATCTCATATACATCCGGATGCTTCATATAGATCGGAATAAACTCCATTCCAAAGCTTATTCCAACCATTCCAACCTTAATTTTATTATTAACCATACTAATTTTCTCCCATCAATCAAAAAGCGGCATTTCCTGAGGATATTTTCCCATAAAGCCAGGGCGGCCAACCAAATCCCTTGTCCGATCCGAAACATTCATTAATTCCGGCAAATTATTCATAGGTTTATCCAAATAGAAATAGGAACAGCAAGACCAGTCATCCTCTCTTTCAAATAAAAGTGGTCTTCCATCCAGCATCGGAATATTGGTAAAATCTACAGGTTCTCCATCCACCGAAATCACCTGATTATTTGCCATCTGATTTTTATACAACAGCTGCGCATGATGGAAATAATCATCTCTATCAACAGCTCCGATCTGCTGTATAGTTGCTTTAAAATTACTGTTAAAGTAGATCGGATCCGGAACATGGAACCGATAGAAACATAACTCCATATTTGTCTTATCATATACCGGACAGCCACAATACAGATCATAATAATAATCTTGTCCCCATGCCGTTCCGATATAATCTTCCACTCCGGTTCCACAGATGGTCGGGTAATCGGTATCTCCATCAATATATGCCTTAAATTCGCCTTCTCCCCACCATGTATCGGAGTATAATTTTGTATTACATCTTACTCCCATATTCGTTCCCAGATATCTGCCTTTTCCTTCCACATACGGAAGAAGTTCAAAATCCTTTTTCAAGTTTGTAAGATTCTCTCTGTTAAAGTAAGCATGAAAATACAGTGTATCTTCCGTAAATTTGTCCCCCAGAGTATAATCAATATCATAATAAAAATGCTTGATCAGGACACTGGATTCATTGGTAACCGTAATCTTCATACCTGTCTTAAATGGCATTGGAATATAGGTACTAAAGTTACGTCCTTCCGGATTTGAGAATAATGCATTCTTAAAAGTTGCAACTTTTCCAAGTCCAACACAGAAAAAATCACCAAAAGGAACACTCACTGCCGGCTTATCGCAGCCATCCCAAAACATCTCCAGTTTCAGTCCCCTTAAAGTCTCCGGAGTCTGATCGTTGATCGTAATCCAGATACGACGAATAACGCCACTTGTATTTTCAGCATGAGCTAAAACAAATTCTTCACCGGGATTCAGTGTAAACCAGGCAGCCCCTTTTCTGCCATTTCTTTCCTTTCCTCCCGCGCCTTTTGCTCCATCTGGATTCTCATAACTCGCCCATCTTGATACAACGCCCTCTGGAAATTTAAACATTTCGTTTCCTAACATATAAAAATCCTCCTTTATGTATATAAATAATATAATTTATTCTTTCATCCCGGTTGTCTTAATGCCTTCAAGATAATAACGCTGAAGTACACCAAACAACAGAACAGTCGGAACAATCGCAATCACAGATGCTGCTAAAATCTGGTTCCATGAAATTCTCAGAGATCCCATCAAAGTTGCAATCTGTATTTGGATTGTATATTTAGTTTCGTCCTGCGCTACAATAGTAGACCATAAATAGGAATTCCAGTTTGTGACAAAAAAGGATACACCTAATGTAATAAACATGGGCTTTGCAAGCGGGACATATATTTTTCTAAAAGTCTGAAATACCGAACATCCATCGATTCTGGCTGACTCATACAGAGAATCCGGCATTTCCATAAAGTATTGCCTAAAAAGGAATACGCCATATGCATGCGGAACCATAGGAAGTATCATGCCCCAAAGCGAATTCACCAGTCCAAGACTTTTGATTATAAAAAACAAAGGAATTATGATTACCGGAAAAGGAATCATCATGGTACTCAGAACCCACATGAATGCTCCCTTCTTCCCTGGAAATTCCAGTCTTGCAAATGCAAAAGCAGCCATCGAATGTACAATCAGGGCTAATACAGTCACCATAGTTGCCACAAACAACGAGTTTCTAATTCCCGTAAAAATATCTAGAATTCTAAACACCTGCTTATAAGCATCAAGAGTAATATGTTTGGGGATGATCCGATAATCAAATACTTCTGTATCTATTTTAAGCGAGCTGCTTATGAGTAAAACGATCGGGAACAATGTAAAAGCCAGAAATACACATCCGACCAAACTCTTTACTAACAATATTCCATATTTTTTCACTATATCACCTACTTAAACCTAAGCAATTTCATCTGTATGACAGTAACCACCATAATGATCAGTGACAAGGACACAGCAATCGTGGAAGCATATCCAAATCTATATTGTTCAAATGCCAACTGGAAAATATAGTACACCGTTACCTCCGTTGTCTTGCCCGGCCCCCCGGATGTCATGACTCTGATCTGATCAAACGCTTGAAAGGATGCAATCAGTGATGTAACCAATACAAAAATAGTCGTTCCCTTTATAGATGGAAGAGTTATTTTGAAAAATCTTTGCACAGCATTTGCTCCATCTATTTTAGCTGCCTCATAATATTCACTTGGCACATCTTTTAAAGCCGATAAAAAGATGATCATATTGTAGCCAAAAACTACCCATATTCCTACAATCGCAACACATATCAGTGCCTGTGACCTTGATCCCAGAAAGAGTTGTCTTCCGACTCCTATTCCATCTAAAATTTTATTGATATATCCATTTCTTGAATTGAACAGGAATGTCCATAAGGTCGCTGCGACAATTGTCGAAACTGTATTGGGCAGGTATATGCCTATTCTGCATGCCTGCTGCCGCTTATTGCTTCTGATCGAGTTTACAAAAACTGCTGCCGCAAGAGAAAGAACATAAACAGTCAGAACATATATCAAAGCATATTTTCCAGTAACCAGCAGACTGCTTTTGAAAGTTAAGTCCTGCATCATTTTTAAATAATTACTGATTCCGACAAATGTTTTTGTTCCCATTGCATTCCAGTCAAACAGGCTTATATAAAATGCATACACGATCGGTATGAAAATAAAAATCAGCATCAGTATCATTTCTGGCGCAATCATCAGATAAGAAATCAGAGTCTCCCGTTTTATACGTTTATGCTTTTTTCCCACATTAACTCAAACCTCCTGTATCTTGTCCTGCTGTTATTCACAGCAGGACAAAAATCAAATATCTAGTTGCCTGCAATGTCTGCTTTTCCTGTTATTTCAGCCGCCGAATCTTGCTCCGTTTGCTTCCTGATATTTCAGCATACTTTCCTGTGCAATATCTGCCGCTTCTTTTGCACTCATATTGTAAAGTGCATCCTGAATCATGGTAGATACAATTTCTTTTGCTTCTCCGGATAATGCAATTTCAGGTTTTGCTGTCTGTAATACCTCATCAGAAAATACTATGGCATTTGGATTGCTCTGATATACCTCCGCACCTGCCTCAATGACAGAGTTTCTCATACAATATGAAAACTTGGCTTTTGTATCAAATTCCGTCACATGATCTACATTCAGCCACATCCATGAAATAAAATCTTTGGCTCCTGCTATCTTTTCCTCACTGCTTTGATTACTTACCAGTACGTTCCACCCACCTGCAACACTGGCTGTATCACCTCCTGCCGTTGCTGCTGGTAATGGCACAACACCATACTTTTCTGAATCCACACGAAGAACCGACCAACTGCCGTTAATCTGCATTGCTGTCTCTCCATTTGTCAGAATTGAAATATCTGAAACAGATCTTCCAGGTGTCTCATTACAGTCTCCGGAATCCAGAAGATCCTTCCATAACTGCAATGCATTTACAACTTCTTCAGAATTTAAATTCGCCATACCATCCGATGTAAACAGGCTTCCACCCTGCATCCACACAAAAGGATAGAAGGTAAAGCACTGCCAATCACCCTTATCAACTTCAAAGGTAAATCCGGCATAATCAGCTGTATTCAGCTTTGCTGCCGCATCTTTGAGTTCCGCCCACGTTGTCGGTGGATCAATGTCATTCTGCTCTAGTATTTCTTTATTGTAGTATAATGCCACCAGATCACTGTCTAACGGAATTCCATAAATTTTCCCATCTCTCGACACCCGGTCAAATGCTGCATCTGTAAAATCATTTCTTATTTCATCGGTAATAATATCATCCAGTGGTTCACATACACCTGCATCAAGGTACTGGTTAATGATTGCCGGACTACACTCAAAGATATCCGGAGCTTCATTGGTAGCAAATGCAGTGGCCAGCTTTGTAGTCGTATACTCTTCATACGGAATAGCCAGAAACGATACATGATATTTATCCTGGGAACTATTGTATTCTTCTACGTACTTCTTTAAAAAGGCAGTCTCATCTTCCTGTGTCCACTGATTCCAGTAAACAATCTCTATTGGTCCATCATTACCTTCCACTTCCTGGATCTCAGTATTTCCTTCTGCTTCCTGGGTTCCTTTTTGCTCTTGTCCACATCCGGCAGTCCCGATACTCAGACCTAAGAGCATGGCTCCCATAAGACAATACGCCATTCCCTTTTTCAGATAACATGCTGCTACTTTTCTCTTCATATAAGTACCTCCTTTATACCTTTATACCCCCGACGCAGCGGCTTTGTTTTGTGAGCTTATTGTACCTTGCCGGATTATTGCATAAAATACCACTTTTTTTGAATGGTGCACTTTTTTCTGGATTTTATTTTTGATTTGATATAGTATAATGATCTCAGATAGGATAATAATTTCATCAGATGAATCAATGATTGACTATATGGGGAAATATAACATGAAAAAAGCAGGCATTTCACTAAAAAAGCAATTACTCATCATTTTTCTGTTTATAGCCTTCATTCCTATGACAGTTACAGCATTGCTACTTTATCATTTCCAAACTCAAAATGCCCTGAATGCTGAAATCGAATCCCAGATCCAGGTATTAAAATTAGTTACATCCAATATTTATCAGAAACTCACCTACTTTAACAATCTCACCGCTTCAATTTACTACAATGATGATATTATGAGCTGTCTGGAAAAAGGACAAGCAACATTATTATCCTCTCCTGATAAAAAAAGAATCCAGCCTGCTATTGATTCATTAATGAGAACAGATGACATGATTTTGTCAGTATCTCTTACAACAATGGCAGGAGATACTTTATACTGGAATGACGGGTACAGTAATGCTATACATATAAACTCCTTGGATCCTGATTTTTTACAGAAAATATATGCACATAATGGATCAGGTGTTTTATCTAATCCCATTACACATACCAGTAAGCGTAAATACCCTGCTTCAAATACGTCCATTTATTATGGTCGCCTTTTACGAAGTTTGACACACAACTTCCGGCCTATTGGAATTTTGTTAGTTGAAGTCGATATCGCTTCCTTTGAAGATATCCTTATATTTTCCAATTTCAGTTCCGATTCCACATTTTTCCTGACAATCCAAAACAATACATTAATATGGGGTTATCAGGAGGAGAATCTGAATTATCATATTGGAGACATTATTTCCACCGACGTGCTTGGTACGCCCCCATATTCTTACTCTGTTGTAACTATAAACGGTGAGAAATATTATCGTTTTAATTCACAGATTGATACACTAGAATATAATTGTTACTCTTTTCTACCATTTTCAAATATAGAAAGCAAAACACAGTTCATTAAAACTTTACTGTTATTGATCTGTGGTGTGGATTTTTTGTGTTTATGCCTGATCTTCTTCATGCTCACCAAACAGTTTATTACGCCGATTCGCCGTCTTTCCGTTATTATGCAGGAACAGGATTATTTGAACTACTTTCCTTCACCAGTTTATCCTGTCCACAACGAAATCGGCAATTTATATGATTCTTTCCAGTCTATGAGCCAGCGTACTCTGACTCTGGTGGAGCAGTTAAAAGAATACTCAAAAAAAGAAGCAAAACAGCAGATTGCTCTGCTCCACGCACAGCTGAATCCACATTTTTTATATAACACTTTGGATTCCATCAGCTGGATGTCCCAAAATGGAAATGCAGACAAAGTACCCTATATTATAAATGCGCTTTCTGATATTTTGCGATACAGCATTATCAAAGAAAATGATTTTGTCACTATAAATGATGAATTATCCTGGTTGAAAAATTATATGTATATTCAAAAGATCCGGTTTCAGGATTCTTTTACAATACATTATCATATTGAACCGGATATGCAATCGTATAAAATACCCCGTTTTATTTTGCAGCCGTTTATAGAAAATTCATTGCTGCACGGTTTTTCTGAAATTCATCAGGGTGGTATTATTATCCTCAGCATATTTACTAAGGATAATTCCATTTTCATAACTATAGAAGATAACGGAAAGGGCATGTCAGATCTTCTGATACATTCCGTGCTTCATGGTAAAAATGATGGCATAGGAATTGGAAATACAAATACCTATTTAAAACAGCGGTTTGGTCAGTCATATGGTATAGAAATTACATCACGCATTATGGAAAGTACAAAAGTAATCATAAAATTGCCTGTTCAGAAGTGAGGAAAACCTATGAATCATGTGATTATCATTGATGATGAAGTACAAAGTCGCAATGGAATTGCCGAAATTTTTAAAAATCATTCCCCAGGATGGGAGATAGATGGTCTGTTTGAAGATGGTAGCCTTGCATTAGACTATCTTCAACAACATCCGGAAGTAAATCTGGTTGTTACCGATATACGCATGCCCAAATTTGACGGTCTTGAGCTAATTAGCAGAATTCGCAAAAACAACGGAACCATTCCTATCATTATCATAAGCGGATACTCGGAATTTTCCTATGCCAAGAAAGCAGTTGAGCATCATGTATTTCGATATATATTGAAGCCTGTTCTTCCCTCCGAATTCGATGCAGTCATTACAAGCGTAGAAAATTTTTTCTGACTGGCGGATCCTCTTAGTGAATATAATCTCACCCAGTCAGAATACGACCAGTTTTTAGATCTGTTGTTTTCTGAAGCCATTGCTTCGAATAAAAAGCAGAAGATTCAAATACTGGAAAAACAATGTGGATTTACATTTCCGCAAGCATGGTTCTTACTATTGACCGGCAACAGCGAATTCAGCAGCCAGATTTTCAACTACAGAACGGTGCTGCAAAAGTTTGCTGCCGGAATTTCATCCGAGCATCATGTTTTTCTATTCTGCGAAAAGATTTACTGTATTTTATTAAAAAAAGAGGATTTAGATGATAAGTTTCTGAAAAAACAGGTACAAAGACTCTTATGGAAATTTAACCCCGGATTGGAAATCTGCGCGGGAATATACCACAGCGATCATGATGACACGCTTAAAAATGCATTTTACAGTGGCGTTTCAGCCTTGACACAATTTTTTTACTCAAAGGATCCCATACACATATATCAGGATCAAACTTTGTGCACCTTTCCATACTCTATATACCAGAATTTACAGTTGCAGCTGACCGGCAGCAATTTACTGAATACGAGAGATGCTGTCTATTCCTTTATGGATTACGTGCGTAATGAACAACCTTCCTATTATGAATTGCATTCCTGGCTAAACAAGATTACTCTGATCATCATAAAACATTGTAATGATAAAAAAATACCGGCATCTTGTTATATCGATTATACAGAAAGTCTGCAGTTTCTTTACAATTATCACTCTCTTGAAGAAATTGAAAGTACCATTTTGTCCATGATCGAGAGCATTTTTGAGAAAATTGCTGAACAGACACGCAGCACAAATGCCTATCTTGTTGAACAGGTACAAAACTACCTTTTCCAGCATATGAATGAAAATATCACACTTTCAGACTTAGGAGAGATTTTCGGTATAAACTATTCCTCACTAAGCAATATATTCAGCTCTGCTACAGGACAGACTATCATTGAATATCTGACTTTTATAAGAATATTACATGCAAAAGAACTGTTGATCAATACAGACAAAAAAATATATGAGATCTGTTCAGAAATTGGATACACAGAACCAAAATATTTTATTAAACGCTTTCGTCAGATTGTTGGCGTTACTCCCAAGGAATACAGAAAGATATATACTTCCTGATACTCTGTAATGATAGTTTTTCCAGTGTCCTGATATTTTTGAACTTTGATTCACGGATGAAGTCATCCACCACTTGATGGAACTTTTCAATCTTGCCCTTGCTTTTCCCGAAACGTGGTTTGTCATGCTTGACACAGATTCCAAGTCTGACAAGTGAGAAACGAATCTGTTTTGCAACGTACTACCTTTTTGCGGATGCGTGGATAGGAGTCCCTGTAACGAAGTTCCGGATCGTACCCATAGTCCTCGTCATCGTCCACATAATCTGCATCCGGATCAGGCTTTGCCGCTTCCTGTGCCTTCTTCTTTTCCTGGACTTTCTTGAATACGAAGAATCCGCCGCCACAGGCAAACACAATCAGAGTCAGAAGTTCCGGGAGCATATTCGTGGATTTCGGCTTTTCCTCTGGAGTGGGTTCTGTAATTTCAGGAACCGTTTCAACCGCTTCCGGCTTTGTTTCCTCAACCGGCTTGGTGAATACAAGTATTTATTACAAAGGTACGCCTATATCCGATGAAGAACTGGCTTGTAAAGAGATCATTGATCATCTCCATACAGATAATCCGGCCTGGGGTGCAAGGCAAATGTCTGCACAGCTAAAGGCTAGAGGATATCATGTAGGACGTCGGAAAGCACGACGTTACATGAACGAAATGGATATTTACCCAATCTATCCTAAAATGAATCTTTCCAAGCGTATGCAACAGGCTAAGGTATGCCCTTATCTGCTCCGTAATGCTGTCATAGACAAACCAAATCAGGCACGGTCTATTGACATTACATATATTCCAATCAAACGGGGCTTTTTATATCTGACAGCCGTTATTGATTGGCATAGCCGCTGGGCAGACATATCATGATTGAGCGTTGGTTTCGCAGCTTCAAGTATGAAGAAGCCTATCTGACTCAATACAATAACATCAAAGAAGCCAGAACCGCTATCGGACAGTATATCCGCACTTACAACTTTGAGCGGCATCATTCTGCACTTGACTATCAGACACCGGCTGAATGCTACTATCCGGCAATGCTGTTGCCATATGTAGCTTAGTATAAATGGGACAGGGGAGAGTTCCACTACTTTCCCTGAGTTCCCTGTAACTTATTAACCCTATCAGTTCATTATAAAAATCTCAGATTTTTGTCTTGACAACTGAGCCACTATACTATCTCCTGGAATGGAAACGAAATGGCATAGTTTTTGCAGACTATGCCTCTGCATCAATCATTTATTTCCCAATGACCTGTTCTGGTTGAACCAACTCTCTTTATCTTGCCGTCATTCATCAGTTCTTTCATGATTCTCTGGACAGTTCTCCTTGACAACGATAATTCTTTAGCTAAATCTGTCTGTGTAATATACGGATTCTGTTTCAAGCCTGATAACAATCTGCCTTCCATATGATCAGCACCATGATTAGCGCCATCAGCGTCAAGAATAGCGTCATCCGTGGCGCTATCTGTCATCTGATTCAAAAGTTCCGCTAAAGTATTATCTATTTGAGTCAGCATGAATTCAATAAATACCGTAGATTCTCCCTCTACATGGCATTTTGCAATCGCATCATAATAATCATCCTGGAATTTTTCAATTTGGCTTTCTATCGGAATATATTCAAAAATAGGATTCCATTTAGCCAATATAGCTGTATGCCACAGCCTTGCCATCCTGCCATTGCCATCTGTAAAAGGATGAATAAATACGAATTCATAATGAAATACGCTGCTCAAAATCAGCGGATGCATCTGATCTTTCTCTTTCTTCATCCAGCCAAATAATTCATTCATCAATTGTGGAACAAAGCGTGCCGGTGGAGCCATGAATATGCACTCTTCACCATTAAATACACCTTCTTCACCACTGCGGAAATCACCGGATTCCTCTACGATGTATTTTGTCATAATACCATGAAATTTCTTTAATTCTTCTATGCTGTAAGGATCTATTTCAGCTATTTTTTCATAGGCATTATATGCATTCTTTACTTCCTGTATTTCTTTTGCCTCTCCAAAAACCAATTTCCCGTTAATAACATCACGCACCTGGCTTAGCGAAAGAGAATTTGCCTCGATCTTTAAAGACGAATGAATGGATTTGATCCGGTTATTTTTCCTTAGATGAGGTTTGTTTTCCATATTACTCATTACAGTAATACGCCCGACTTTTTCAGATACAGATGCCACATGAGATAATATACTGTTTGTAATTGTAAAAGGTGGTTTATATCCGTCCATGTATTACTCCTTATCCTCTATCCATTCAAATATTCATTCCATCTGGCATTGATTTCTTCCATTTCATGTTTCTGCATAATTCTGTTGCGGTCACTTAGTATTGCAAGCATTTCATCTGCAATTTCCTCAAGCGGCAGCTTTTTGTAATGGGACAAATAACCTATCATCCGTCCGGCTGTCCAGTCGGTGTTAAGATTTTTCGTTATTTGATCGCAAAACTCCGCTGGATATCCCCGTTTTATCATAATGTCATATAGTTCCAGGCTCTTAGGCGACTTAGGTTTCATATTACAACTCCATTACAATGATCTATTTCGTGTTGGATGATCTGTGCAGTCCAACCGGAATATTTGCCATGCTGCTTCTTGAAATCTGCATCCAAAAAATCCACTTCAATTTCTTTATATCTTGTACACGGACGCACCCCTTCCAGAGATAGGCATCCTTCTTCTGTCTGAAATGCTCCGGTCTTCTTTGTAATAACCGGATTTACCATAGCAAATTGAAATGGACCTGCTGCCACCACAATGATATTTTTCTTTACACCGATCATATTGGCTGCCATGCCAACGCAATGATCCAGATTTGCCCTTAATGTATCAAGCAGATCTGTAATCACCTGTCGGTCTGCCTCCGTTGCATCTGTAGATTTCTGAGCGAGAAACAATGGATCCCGCATAATTTTTTTTACCATATTCTTGTCCTCTAATTCCAGTTTTTCCAAACATCCGGCAGATAACCCAGGGTTGATTGCTTACTATTTCTAACCACTGGTGTCTTAATCACCTGGGGATTTTCAAGAACCTTTTCAAGCTTATCATCAGCAGCAATATACTTTATAAGGGCAAGCAAATCCTTGTCCTTGCCATCCCAGTTGACCATGTTATCCAATCCACCATTTGCCTGAGCTACGGAATTGAATTCCCCTTTGCTCATGCCCTTTTCCTTCATATCAATGAACTGATACTTTATGCCACGCTCTTTGAAAAAACGCTCTGCTTTTCTTGTATCACTACATTTCTTTGTCCCGAATATCTGTATATTCATATCATCTTTCCTTCGCCATCAATATAAGTTTTTCAAATGACTGTACAAGCATCAGCATCTACTAATATCTGCATTTTTTCAAACCATTCTACCATGCTCTTTCGAGCTGGTCTTCATAAAAAGAATCTACTCGTAGCCCATCAGACATTGAAACCATATACAAATCACTATTTATATCAATTATACAGTAATTACCTGAAATATCCAATGACGTATTAGAAAAGCCGCTTAGTCATCAAGCGGCTTTCATTAACGATTTGTCGAGTTAAAAATTTTTTCTAATTCATATTTACGAGTTAAAACGAGTTATCTATTTCAGAAAATAAATTTCTGAAATTTCTCTAAATGGTTACTGTTCAGACAGCAACCCGGCAGCGTCAGGACTGCTGTCTGACCACTGCCGGGTTCCCTCTGATATCCTTCTATAAAATTTACCGGAAAATCATCTGTGCAAAGTCTGCAAAGCATGATCTCCACACATTCCAATCATGTCCTCTTTCCTGTTTCTGTCATGTCGGTTTTCAAATACCGGTACCTGTTATATCCGGTTTTATTTCGTTTGTAACCGGGTAAGGATGCTGCTTATATCCATCTTCTTTTCGA
>ERZ827450.125-NODE-125-length-99087-cov-7.012208_pt1 | contig 99087 bp, 77 predicted proteins | sample MGYA00519773_ERZ827450 | MGnify/ENA primary metagenome ERZ827450 (study PRJEB31778, sample SAMEA3449306) | human gut metagenome | biome: human gut; feature: human-associated habitat; material: faeces | place: United Kingdom | collected 2010/2012 ...
TTAATTCTGACATTGGTTTACTAAGTTTACTGTAAACTTTTTTCAGGACAATACACACGGGTAAACTAGGGATAGACTATGACAAGTACCAAGCAATAACAAGACAGGAACACAGCAAATACATAAGAGATTGTTCTTACTATGTTCCTGCAGTGAAGATGCAGTATTCTTGTCATAGCCTATCGATAGACAAAAGATAGCCAACGGAATAATGATCGTATTCCAGCTCCTCCTCACAATCGCATATAAGCATCAATCTCCCGGAACTGATCGGACGAATAATCCCCCAGCAAGTGTTTCGCAAAGTGGAACCACATCTTCCGTTGATAGAAAGCCTGTTGTATGCCCATAAAACCGTGAGCTTGTCCCGGTAAAATCACCAAGTCAAAATTCTTTCCCGCTTTCAACAACGCATCTGCCATCCGCAAAGTATTCGCCGGATGCACGTTATTATCCACGTCACCCGTCACCAGCATCAAATACCCTTTCAAATTCTTCGCCAGCTCGATATTCGTCGGGATTTTCGTCTCGAACTTGATCTTCTCCACGGAAACCGTGGTATCCTTACCCGTGATGGAATCCTTCACGGTTTTCTTCTCGAAAGATTTAACCTCCCGAACCCCGTGATGAGTCTCTCCCCACCATTGGTTATAAATATTATTGTCATGATTTCCCGCTGACGAAACAGCCGCCGTGTAGAAATCGGGATAAGTACACAATGCCGCAGTAGACATGAAACCTCCACCGGAATGCCCGAAAATACCCACCTTGGATTTATCGATAAAAGAAAAACGATCAGCCAACTGCTCGATACCGCATTTATCATCCGCCAACGGGTAATCCCTCAAATTATTATACCCGAACGTGTGATACCACTTATCACGCATCGGACTACCTCCCCGGTGACCGAAAGTTACCACCACGAAACCGATTTGTGCCAACCCGACATTATAAGCTGCCGTCACGGAAAACTCCAACGGAATCGCCTCAGTTTGCGGTCCGGGATAAACATACGAAATAATCGGGTAACGCCGGGTTGAATCGAAGTCAAAAGGTTTCCACATAAAACCGTACAAATCCGTATGCCCATCGGCAGCCTTCACCGTGAAAGGCTCCGGCATCTTCCACCCGGTCTCGTAAAGCCGGGTCAGATCGGGTGACGCCAGTTCCATGATCACTTTCCCCTTGTTATCCCGCAACACGCTCCGGGGTTCCAAATCCGCCCGGGAATAATTATCCACGAAATAACGTCCCGACTTCGAAAAATAAGCCTCATGAGTGGCCTGTTCGGGAGTCAGCACCTCCACTTGACCATTCCCGTCAATCCGGGCTTTATTCACCCGGGCATAGTAGGGACACGCTCCCTTCTCCTGCCCGTAAGCCCCGAAATAAATGGTACGTCCCACGGTATCAATCTTAACCATCTTCCCGGCCGTCCAGTTCCCGGAAGTAATCGCGTTCTTCAGATTTCCCTCGCCATCGTAATGATAGAAATGCCCGTGTCCCGTTCTCTCCGACCACCAGATAATATCTTTCCCTTCGTTCAACAAGGAAAGATGGAAGAAATCATTATTGAAATAAGGTTTACTAATCTCGTTAATCAACACCTTCACCTCCCCTGTTTTCAAATCCACCTTACAAAAATCGATCTCGTCACAAGTTCTTTTTTTGCGCAGGAAATAAAGACTGTTGACCTTTTTTCCCGGGGTAAACAATCTCAATGTCTGATCCGGCCATTTCTCAACCGGCACTTTGATCAATTTCTTATCGGTCGTGTCCACCAAGAATAACTCCTCGTGTTGCACCTCCTGATCCCCGGCCATCACGTATTCATACTCGTTCAACGTCGGACGGGAACTCAAATTATTAACCACATAAAGTGTTTTGATCTTTCTCCGGTCCGAGCGACGCACATAAAAACGTTCCGAATTCTCGAACCAAGTCACCCGAGCAGACACCCGTTTACTCGTGGTATCCGTATCACCGTAGGCATAAGAGTATTTTAATTCACCGTCCGTAGTGATCTGGGTTTCCACGGAATCTTTCACGGAAAGCATATACAAGTTATGACTTTTAGCGTAAACGATATAAGTACTATCCGGAGAATACGTCCCCTCCAGCCCGTTCGATTTCTTGGGAGTTTTATCCGGTTTCTTTCGGGCAGAATCTATTTTCACCAACTGATTGGTATAAATGTTATACTCGAAACGGAAAGTATCCACCTCGAACTTCAATGTCTTCTCATCTTCCTTAAAAACCAATGCCCGCAAGGGTAAGTCTTTGTAATTCACCGGTCCGTGGGTATACTTACTGATCTCGGCAGTCATAAATTCTCGATCGAATAACTCCCGGTGAATCTTTGCCTTCGGGTCAACGAAATAATAACGGGTTCCATCGCCCGTTTTGTAACTATACCAAAACTTATCGCTTTCCTTCAAAAAGTGAGGACTTACTTTCGTTGATCCTACCAGTTTTTCTGCATTCCCACGCATAAAACGTTCGGCTTCCTTGTAATTGGCTTTCTGTGCAAACCCGGCCAGCACGAAAAGGCAGGGCACGAACCATAAAAAACATTTGATCATCATTTATTCCTTTAAATTTGTTCTATTGGTCTTTGTGAAAGCGAAATTAATTATATCCTCCCAAAGATTACCTTTCTACCGAAATCTTAATAAATATTTAACAGATTCAGATTATTTAAAGTAATCATCTTCTACACAAACGTTTGAATATGCTACAAAACATAACGTCTGACGCCACGATTTCATTTTTTATAGCTACTTTTGCATATGGATAAACATGCAGATTTTTTCATTTACTTTAAATAAACAGGACGAGGTGATGGAAGTTTTCCCGATAGATAAAAAAACAGAGCAACTCTTTAAAGAAGTCAGCCGAAGAATATTCCGGTTACAAAACGGAAGAAGTCTTGACAGCATGGAACGGATAGGAGCCGACACGCAAGGACAGATCGGGGCAAGTTACCTCTCTCTTAAAAACTTGGCCGGACAATACCAACCCGATTTAAGATTGGCACAACTATTGTGGGGAACAAAGAAACGAGAAGAACAAATCGTTGCCTGTTTTTTATTCCCGGTTCAAGAGTTGATTACAGAAAAAATTACCCAATTATTACAACACTGTTACAACTTCGAGATAGCGGAATATTTCGGAACATTGGTTCTTTCGAAACTGGAAAACGTGAAACAAATGGTAAATGAATATTTAAATTCCGATCATTCCTATCTTCAAGTCGCGGCACTAACCGCCATCGGCAGGAGTCGGATTGACCGAAAACTAAACTCCCCATTCACCGACAGTTACATTCTAAACATAGATCGTAACAAGTTCACGAATACGAACGTACAAAAGGTATACGATCGTGTAAGCATATGTTTGAGAGAATAGAAAAACAAGAAGGTGTTAATAAAACATAAACGGACAAGGGAATGGGAAAATTGGTTCTTTTATATCAAAATGTTTCCTATTTTTGTGCCAAATTAAAGAAAAAAAGAATTAATTAATTTCTAACATAAATTTATTGCTATGGCAAAATTAGATTTAAGTATTTATGGAATCACGGATGTGAAAGAGATCCTTCACAATCCCTCATATGAAGAATTGTACAAGGCAGAAACAGACCCGAAACTGGAAGGGTACGAAAAAGGATATTTGACCGAGCTTGGCGCAGTTAACGTGATGACCGGAATCTATACCGGACGTTCACCGAAAGATAAATTCTTTGTAAAGAACGAGGCCAGCGAGGATTCTGTATGGTGGACTTCTGACGAATACAAGAACGACAACAAACCTTGTTCAGAAGAAGCATGGGCAGATTTGAAGGCAAAAGCCGTGAAACAATTGTCTGGCAAAAAATTGTACGTGGTTGACACGTTCTGCGGGGCCAACGCGGGAACCCGTCTGAAAGTTCGTTTCATCATGGAAGTGGCATGGCAAGCTCACTTCGTGAAGAATATGTTCATTCGCCCGACAGAAGAAGAACTAGCGAATTACGGGGAACCGGATTTCGTTTCTTTCAACGCTGCCAAAGCTAAAGTTGAAAACTTCAAAGAATTAGGCTTGAACTCCGAAACAGCTACCGTATTCAACTTGAAAACCAAAGAGCAAGTAATTTTGAACACTTGGTACGGTGGTGAAATGAAGAAAGGTATCTTCTCTATCATGAACTATCTGAACCCGTTACGCGGAATCGCATCTATGCACTGCTCTGCCAACACGGATATGGAAGGTAAAAACACGGCTATCTTCTTCGGGCTGTCGGGAACAGGTAAAACCACGTTATCAACTGACCCGAAACGTCTTTTGATCGGTGACGACGAACACGGATGGGATGATGAAGGCGTGTTCAACTACGAAGGCGGATGCTACGCTAAAGTTATCAACTTGAGCAAGGAAGCAGAACCGGACATCTATAACGCCATCAAACGTGACGCTTTGTTGGAGAATGTTACCGTAGACGCTAACGGAAAGATCGACTTCAATGATAAATCTGTTACCGAAAACACTCGTGTTTCTTACCCGATCTATCATATCAAGAACATCGTGAAACCGATCTCTAAAGGTCCGGCTGCACAACAGGTTATTTTCTTGTCAGCAGACGCATTTGGAGTATTACCTCCGGTATCCATCCTGACCCCGGAACAAACGAAATACTATTTCTTGTCCGGATTCACGGCAAAACTGGCCGGAACGGAACGCGGTATTACTGAACCGACTCCGACTTTCTCTGCTTGTTTCGGAGCTGCATTCCTGTCATTGCACCCGACAAAATATGCAGAAGAACTGGTTAAGAAAATGGAGAGAACAGGAGCAAAAGCATACTTGGTAAATACCGGATGGAACGGAACAGGTAAACGTATCTCTATTAAAGATACTCGCGGTATTATCGACGCTATTTTGGATGGCTCTATTGATAAAGCCCCGACCAAAACAATCCCGTTCTTCAATTTCGAGGTTCCGACCGTGTTGCCGGGAGTTGATCCGAAGATCCTTGATCCTCGCGACACATACAGTAACGCCAGCGAATGGGAAACCAAAGCAAAAGACTTATCAGAACGTTTCATCAAGAACTTCAAGAAGTTCGAAGGGAACGAGGCCGGAAAGGCATTGGTTGCCGCAGGTCCGAAATTATAATTCCAGGATTAGAACAGCAAAAAGCACTTCGCAAGGAGTGCTTTTTTTATTACCCTTCTCTCTCCCATCACCACATCTTCCCTTACATCCGTATTTCAACTGTCAAGAATAAACAAACAGAACCCGGCCACACAGGGACCGGGTTCCAGAATAGATATTTTAATGCTTTGGATTTTTACCCCATATAGCCTTTCATGACACCCCGTTTGCTGTTACGCACAAACATAATGATCTCGTCACGTTCTTTGGATGCCGGCATCTCAGCCTCGATTCGTTCCACCGCATCAGAATTATTCAACCCGGATTGGAAAAGTATCCGGTATATATCCTGAATCTCGTTGATCTTCTCGTTCACGAACCCGCGACGGCGCAAACCGATCGAATTCACTCCCGCATAAGATAAAGGTAATCTTCCGGCCTTCACGTAAGGAGGTACGTCCTTACCAATCAAAGAGCCACCTTGAATCATCACGTGACGACCGATATGTACGAACTGATGCACGGCAGACATTCCACCGATAATAGCGAAGTCATCCACAACGACCTCACCGGCCAACTGACAAGCATTCGTGATAATGCAATTATCCCCTATCTCGCAGTCATGCGCAATATGCACGTAGGCCATGATCAAACAATTGCTCCCGACTTTAGTTACCCCCTTAGCGGCAGTACCTCTATTTATAGTCGCACACTCCCGAATGGTCGTGTTATCACCAATCTCGACGATTGTCTTCTCTCCTTTGAATTTAAGATCCTGAGGAATGGCAGAAATAACAGCCCCCGGAAAAATCTTACAATTTTTCCCGATATGCGCTCCCTCCAGGATAGTGACATTCGAACCAATTCTTGTTCCCTCCTCAATGACAACATTCTTATCAATTGTCACGAAAGGCTCAATCACCACGTTATCCGCGATCTGAGCTTCAGGATGAACATAAGCTAACGGTTGTTTCATTCGTTTTTTTTATTTAATTACAATATAATAGTTACATTTTAAGTACAAGCTTATCACTATTTTTTCGTTTTTGCAACCTGGGCCATGAATTCACCCACTTCACAAACTAACGTTTTACCGACAAAAGCGTACCCTCTCATCGTCACGATCCCGCGACGAATAGGAGCAATCTTTACCAGCTTAAAGACCAACGTATCGCCCGGCACAACTTTATGACGGAATTTGATACCATCTATTTTCACGAAATACGTGGAATAATTCTCCGGATCTTCCACCTGATTCAACACTAGAATTCCCCCGCATTGCGCCATCGCTTCCACGATTAGCACGCCCGGCATTACCGGTTCTTCCGGGAAGTGCCCCACGAAGAAAGGTTCGTTCATGGTGACATTCTTGCAACCGATCACGATGTCATCCGTCACCTCGTAAATCTTATCAACCAACAGGAAAGGAGGACGATGAGGCAACAAGGCTCTCACCTTATTCACATCCATTAACGGTTCGGCCGTCGTGTCCACGTCGGGACGAACATCTTCTCTCTCTGCCTGCGTGATAGCCTTACACATTTTCTTGGCCAAACTAGTGTTCGCTTTATGACCCGGTCTCTCTGCGATAACACGTCCCTTGATAAAACGCCCGCATAAAGACAGATCCCCAATAACATCCAGCAATTTATGACGAGCCGGCTCATTGTCAAAGTACAGGTCCAAATTATTCAAAATACCCTGTTTCACCTCGATAGAATCGTGGTTGAACAATTTAGCCAGACGGTTCACCTCTTCTTGAGAGATTTCACGATCAACAATCACAATCGCATTATCCAAATCCCCGCCTTTGATCAGATTGTGCTGCAAAAGCATTTCCAACTCGCGCAGGAACACGAATGTCCGACACGGGGCAATCTCTTTCGCAAAATCGGTTACTTTTTCAGAATAAGTAGCATACTGCATTTGCAAGTAAGGAGAATCGTAAGCAACGACCAAATTTATATTATAGTCGGTGTCCGGCAATAACGTGATTTTCGTCTGCCCGTCCTCACTACAAAATTCCATTTGCTCTTTCACTGTAAAGTAGCGTCTATCAGCTTTTTGTTCTTCAAAACCTACTTTCTCTATCTCTTCCACGTAATATTTAGCACTACCGTCCAAGATCGGGAATTCTTCCCCGCTTAACTCGATCAGGCAGTTGTCAATTCCACACCCGTAAAGAGCTGCCATCGCATGCTCCATGGTGAACACGCACACGCCGTCCTTTTCCAGACAACTGGCACGATCCATTAATTTTACATATTCAGCCAAAGCTGGAATTTCAGGAGATCCCTCCAAATCCATTCGACGTATTCGATAGCCAAAATTCTCTTCAGCTGGTTTAAAGGTCGCGGTCACCTGTTTCCCGGTGTGCAAGCCTTTTCCATTCAAAGAAAATTCACTCTTTAAAGTTCTTTGCTTTACTGACATTTTATTCTGATTTTAATTTATTTACTTCTTTCTCTAAATCTTTTATTTGCCCGTATAGCTCCGGTAATTTACGGAACATGACATAACATTTTTGGTATTTCGGATAATCGAATGCAGGCGATCCGCGCAGGACAGATTTTTCCGGAATGTTGGAAGTTATACCACTCTGGGCTGCAATCTGCGTCCCCGATCCGATATTCAAGTGACCGACAATACCCACTTGCCCGCCGAACACGCAATTCTCACCTACTTTTGTCGTCCCGGCAATCCCTGACTGGGCAGCGATAACTGTGTTACCACCCACCACCACGTTATGTGCAATCTGGACTAAATTATCGAGTTTAACTCCCTTTTTAATAATCGTAGATCCCATGGTAGCCCGGTCGATACAAGTATTCGCCCCGATCTCCACGTCGTCTTCCAGCAACACGTTACCGATCTGCGGAATTTTCTTGTAATGATCCCCTTCCGGAGCGAATCCGAAACCGTCAGCTCCCAGTACCACTCCGGCATGTAGGATACAGGATTTCCCGACCACGCATCCCGTGTAAATCTTTACCCCGGCATAAATAATCGTGTTATCCCCGATAACCACACCGTCACCGATATAGGCCTGAGGATATATTTTCACGTTATTCCCGATTTTCGCACCTCTCCCTATATATGCAAATGCCCCGATGTAAGGTTTTTCCCCGATCGTGGCACTATCACTGATATAAGAAGGTTGTTCAATTCCTACTGGTTTCGGCTTCATATCATCATACATTTGCAGTAATGTTGCAATGGCATCATAAGCCGATTCCACCCGAATCAAAGTACAGGAATACTCGTGCGTGGGTTCGAATGTTTTATTCACTAACACGATCGATGCTTTCGTCGTGTAGATATAATGTTCGTATTTAGGATTAGCTAAAAAAGCCAACGTCCCCGGCTTTCCTTCCTCTATTTTAGATACGTTATTTACAGAAATCTCGGGGTCTCCATCAACAACCCCGCTTAATAGAGCTGCTATGTCCTTTGCTTTAAACTCCATAATTCAAAAAATTTCGGCAAACTTACAAATTTTATTTGGAACTATATAGAAAATGTGACAAATATGTTTCAATACCAATATTTAAAACCATACATATCAAGGCTTAAAGGCTTGTTTCCAACACGATTTCCACTGCCATGAAATCTCTTTACCGAAAACGTTCGCTCCGGAAAAAATATCCCGCTCTCACCTATTTTCCACTGGAACTCTTTGGATTAAAAATAATTAATTGTATCTTTGCACTCGGTTATTAACAAACGAGGGGGCGATTAGTCCCCTCTTCTGTTATCTTAGATTAAAGAGTAGAATGAAAAGTACAGAGGAAATAAAAGACATTATCGAAACAATACTGCAGGGGACAGATTTGTTTCTGGTGGACTTGAAAGTATCTCCGGACAACTCGATCGAGGTCTACATCGACTCTCTGAAGGGCATTAACGTGGATTCCTGCGTGACCCTCAGCAAACAATTAGACGCAAAACTAGATCGAGATACCGAGGATTTCGAGTTAACCGTTTCGAGTGCCGGAATCGGTTATCCCTTCAAAGTAACCCAGCAATACGAGAAAAACTTGGGTAACCAAGTGGAGGTGAAACTGCAAAACGGGGGAAGATTACAGGGAATATTAAAATCCCATTCCAACACGGGAATCGTGATCGAATGTGAAGAAAAAGTGGCCGTGGAAGGAAAGAAGAAGAAAAGCATCGTCAAAGTGGAGAAAGAGATTCATTTTACAGACATAAAGGAGGTTAAAGATATTGTTGTTTTCTAAATACATAAAATAAAAATGGAAGCCATTAATTTGATAGATTCATTCGCAGAATTTAAAGAGCTTAAAAATATTGACAGGGCAACCTTGATGAGAGTATTGGAAGATATTTTCAGAAACATGCTTATCAAGCGTTACGGAACGGACGAGAATTTTGACATCATTATAAATATCGACAAGGGTGACTTGGAAATTTGGAGAAACCGTATCGTGGTGGAAGACGACGCCTTCGAAAACCCGAATACCCAAATTTCCCTGACAGAAGCAAAGAAAATCGATGCCGACTACGAGGTGGGAGAAGAAGTGACCGACGAGGTAAAATTCAAGGATTTCGGACGCCGTTCCGTGCTGGCTTTAAGACAAAACCTTTCAGCTCGGATTCTTGAACTGGAGAAAGATCATATCTTCACCAAATACAAAGAGAAAGTGGGCCAGATCGTGACCGGGGAGGTTTACCAAGTATGGAAAAAAGAAATTTTGGTCTTGGATGACGAAGGCAACGAGTTGATTCTCCCGAAACAGGAACAAATCCCCAGTGATTTCTTCAAGAAAGGAGATACTATCCGGGCAGTCGTTATTCGCGTGGAAATGAAAAACGCCTCCCCGTACATCATCCTTTCCCGTACATCACCCGTATTCCTTGAAAGATTGTTCGAGAACGAGGTTCCGGAAATATTTGATGGCTTAATTACGATTAAAAACGTGGTACGTGTTCCGGGAGAACGTGCCAAAGTGGCCGTTGAATCATACGATGACCGTATCGACCCGGTGGGTGCTTGTGTCGGAATGAAAGGTTCACGTATACATGGAATCGTCCGGGAACTGAGAAACGAAAATATAGACGTGATTAACTACACGAACAACATCCAACTATACATCACCCGCGCATTGAACCCGGCCAAGATCAACAAGATCGAAATGGACGAGGAAAACAAGAGAGCGAACGTTTACCTAAACCCGGAGGAAGTTTCCTTGGCCATCGGTAAAGGCGGTTTGAATATCAAACTGGCCAGCCAGCTCACGGGCTACGAGATCGATGTTTATCGTGAACTTGAAACCGCAGAGGAAGAAGATGTTAACCTGGAAGAATTCTCCGACGAGATCGAACCATGGGTAATCGAGGAACTGAAACGCGTGGGTTGTGACACGGCAAAGAGCGTGTTAGAGTTAAGTGAATCAGAATTAGAGAGCAGGACTGATCTTGAGATAGAGACCATCAGGGATGTTCTCAAAATATTAAGAGCCGAATTTGAATAAGGAACGCTCAAGGTTATAATGCTTGTAAAATAAAATCTTAATATGGCAGTTAGACTAAGTAAAGTTGCTAGAGAATTTAACGTAGGTTTGTCCACGATAGTGGATTACCTGCAGGAAAAGGGGATTAAGATTTCATCTGATCCAAACGCGAAACTAACAGATGACCAGTACTCTTTAGTAGCAAAAGAGTTTTCTACCGATAGCGAGGCTAAAAAAGAATCCAATCGGGTAGATTTAAAAAATACACGGTTAAAAAAAGAAACGGTTACCATTGATAACATGAACAATGGTACGGAGGAACACGCTTCGGAATTTATATCTATAAAAGACGAGATTAAACTGGAAAATAAAATTAAGGTCGTGGATCACATCGATCTGAACAGACTGAATAAACAACAAAAACCGGAAGAGAAGGTTGAGGAGGTAAAAGAGGTGAAGATCGAGGAAAAGAAAGAAGAAAAACCGGAAGAACCTCAAGTAAAAGAAACTCCCATAGTTGCACAAAAGCAAGAACGGGAAGAAACACAGGCTCCTGTTGCCAGAACTCCGAAAACGATCATCAAGCAACCGAAAGTTGAAACCCGTCAGGAGGAAAAAGCCCCGTCTGAAGATTATTCCAACAGAACTGACAGGGAAGTGAGCTACAAATCATCGACCCCAGCGATTAAAGACGTGAAGGTTGTCGGGACAATCGATCTGGACGCAATCAATCAACGTACCCGCCCTCCGAAGAAAAGTAAACAGGAAAGAGAAAGGGACAAACGGGAACTCAAGAAAAAATCTTTGGTTCCTCCCAAGAGTACGGATGATATCGTGATCAAGAAAAATATCGTGATAAACGAAGGTGAAGAAGATTCAGATGAATCGGAAACTCGTAAAAAGAGAAAACGTATTCTGAAAAAAGACGAGAAAATCAACATTGAAATTTCTAAAACCGCCAAACAGGAAGAAAGTAAAAAGAAAATAAAGAAGATAAAGAAAAAGAAAGCCAGCAAGGCTGAAATTTCTGAAGAAGACGTACAAAAGCAAATCAAAGACACGTTTGCCCGTTTGGGGAACAAGGGAAAAACCAAGAGTTCCAAACACCGGAGAGACAAGCGAGATGCCGTACACCAGAAGATGCAGGCTGAAATGGAGCAGGCAGAGCTGGAAAAGAGTATCCTTAAACTCACTGAATTCGTTACGGTTAGCGAGTTAGCAACCATGATGGATATTTCCGTGGCAGATATTATCTCAACTTGTATGTCCTTGGGCCTGTTCGTGTCCATTAACCAACGTCTGGATGCGGAAACCATTAATATCGTGGCAGAAGAATTCGGATTTGATGTCGAATTTGTGAGCGTGGATATTCAGGAAGCCATTGACGAAGATGAAGACGAGCAGGAAGAACACATGGAATCCCGTCCGCCGATCGTAACTGTTATGGGACACGTTGACCACGGTAAAACATCTTTACTGGACTATATCCGTAAAGCAAACGTGATTGCCGGAGAGGCTGGAGGAATCACCCAACACATCGGTGCTTACAGCGTAAAACTTGCTGATGGAAGAACCGTGACATTCCTAGATACCCCGGGACACGAGGCGTTTACCGCCATGCGTGCCAGAGGAGCCCAGGTAACAGATATTGCCATCATCATTATTGCAGCCGATGATAACGTCATGCCGCAGACTATTGAGGCAATCAATCACGCCAGCGCGGCAGGAGTACCCATTGTATTCGCAATAAACAAAATTGATAAACCGGGAGCTAACCCCGACAAAATCCGGGAAGAACTAGCCGCCATGAACTACCTTGTAGAAGAATGGGGTGGTAAATACCAATGTCAAGAAATCTCAGCCAAAAAAGGCTTGAACGTAGAAGAACTTCTGGAGAAAGTGTTACTTGAGGCAGAAATCCTAGAGTTAAAGGCAAACCCGAAACGGAAAGCAATCGGTTCAATCATCGAGTCCTCGCTGGATAAAGGACGGGGATACGTGGCAACCGTACTCGTACAAAGCGGAACGTTACGCGTAGGAGACGTGGTACTAGCCGGACAATATTTCGGACACGTGAAAGCCATGTTCAACGAACGCGGAAGTAAAATGGAAGAGGCCGGACCATCCTGCCCGGCATTGATACTCGGTTTGAACGGGGCTCCACAGGCCGGAGACAAATTCAACGTCATGGGTAACGAGAAAGACGCCCGTACCTTGGCTAACAAACGGGAACAGTTACAACGCGAGCAGGGATTGCGTACCCAGAAACATATCACGCTGGACGAGATCGGCAGACGTATTGCTATCGGAAACTTCCAGGAGTTGAACATTATCGTGAAAGGAGACGTGGATGGTTCTATCGAGGCTTTGTCCGACTCTTTGATCAAGTTGTCAACCCCGGAAATCCAAGTGAACGTGATCCACAAAGCCGTGGGGCAAATTTCCGAAGGCGATGTTATGTTGGCTGCCGCATCAAACGCTATCATCATCGGATTCCAGGTACGTCCCTCCATGGGTGCCAGAAAGCTGGCAGAGAAAGAGGAAATCGACATCCGACTTTACTCTATTATCTACACGGCTATCGAGGAAATCAAATCCGCCATGGAAGGTATGCTATCCCCTGAATTCAAGGAAGAGATCACCTCTACCGTGGAAGTGCTTGAAACATTTAAGATTACCAAGGTGGGAACGATTGCCGGATGTATCGTGAGAGACGGAAAGATTACTCGTTCTTCAAAAGTACGCGTGATTCGGGACGGTATCGTGATCTTCACCGGAGAACTAGGATCATTAAAACGTTTCAAGGATGACGTGAAAGAAGTGTCCAAGGGATTCGAGTGTGGTTTGAACATCAATAATTACAACGATATTCAGACAGGAGATTTCATCGAAAGCTTTGAAGAAGTGGCCGTGAAAAAAACATTATAAAAAATTTAACTATAAGCTAACATAGTTTCTCTCGATAATTTTGTACTTTGCATCACTAAATTTTAGAGAGAAATTATTTTAAAAACTAATTTAATTTATTCATGAAAAGACTATTAATTCTTACAGCAATATTAACCTTAATGGTTGGGGCTGCAAATTCACAGGTATTAAAACCAGTGAAATGGCAAATTTCTTTCAAGAAAGTAAGCGAAGGTGTTTATGACATCATCTGTAAAGCTACTGTTGAAAGCGGTTGGCATCTGTATGACACCAAATTACCGGAGAACGGACCTCTTCCTACAACTTTCAATATAGATGAAGATGAGACAAAAGACATTGAATTAGTAGGAGAATTTAAAGCAACCACAGAACCTAAAACTGAAAAGAGCGAAGCCTTCAATATGGAATTGAAATATTTCGAAGGAACCGTGACTTTCGTACAACGGGTGAAACTGAAAGGAGACAAAGCTAAATTAGTAGGCTACGTAGAATATATGGCTTGCTCCGGCGGACAATGTATCCCTCCTGCCGAAGAAGAATTTGAATTCGAATTAACGAAATAATCAAAAGGCCGTCTTCGGACGGCTTTTTTTATCTCTCCCCATTGATCAACTAGAAAGAATAAAAATACATGCACTACAACCGAATTCTTTTGTTCTGTATCGTCTTCCTGTTGTTCACGTCTTGCAAAGAGAAGAAACCACCTGTGCAAACCGATTACTCGCTGGAAATTCCCCACCCGTCACAAACGCTAACCCTCTTGTTTTGCGGGGACATCATCCAACACCTTCCGCAAATATATAGCGCACACGAACCGGCGGAAAAAGACTACAAGTACCAAAAATGTTTCAAGTACATCGCTCCTTACTGGGCAGATGCCGATTTCGTCATTGCCAATCTGGAAACGACCTTGGGGAATAAAGACTTTTCCGGTTATCCCCGATTCTGCTCTCCCTGGCAAATCGCACGAGACCTCCATCAACTAGGAGTAACAACATTTGTTACTGCCAACAATCATAGTTGTGACCAACTCGGGAAAGGGATCTCCAACACAATCTATTATTTAGACTCATTAGGAATTCCACATACGGGGACATTCACAGATACCCTCAATTACAAAAAGAGACACCCGCTCTATCTTCAGAAAGACGGTTTCAAAATAGCATTACTCAACTACACGTATGGGACAAATGGCCTCCCCGTCCCAAAAGGTTTTGTCGTCCCGCACATTGACACGACCGCCATAAAACAAGACATCCAACTGGCCCGCCAAGACTCGGCCACCAACATCATTGCCTTCATGCACTGGGGATATGAATACCATAACTTTCCGAACAAGGAACAACGGGCATTAAGTAAATGGTTGCATGAACAAGGAGCTGATATGGTCATCGGTTCACATCCTCACGTGGTCCAGCCAATAGAATATTATATCTCGAACAAAGATACACTAGGCGTTACTGTTTTCTCTCTGGGCAACTTTATTTCCAACCAATCCCAACAAGGAACAGAAGGAGGAATATGTATTCGAGTGACTTTAACGAAACCCCAGAACCATCCTGTACGTTATCAGATGGAGCCGATTAAATTTTACATGTACCGTCCCTACGAGGAAGGGCGGCGGCGTTATTACGTGGTACCGGAAAATTTGGCAGATAGTATTATGAAAGATTTTCACCTGACGAAAAGCAAGAATTTCTTCAAGAAAACAGATACTATACTGAAATCAACCAAAACTTTTAGTTTTTAGCTTTCCGGTTTTCACTTACATATTTATATATTTGTATGACCTTAAAATAACATGAAGATGAAACTAGCAGTAATCGCACATGACGGGAAAAAAGCAGATATGGTTGCTTTCCTAAACAGACATTATGAATTCATGCACTCGGCAAACATAGAAATCATTGCTACCGGGACTACCGGGAAACACGCACAGGCTGCCGGGTTAAAAGTTGAACGCCTTCTTTCCGGTCCACTCGGGGGAGATGCCCAAATTGCAGCACAAGTGGCAGAACATAAAGTACAAATGGTGCTGTTTTTCCGAGACCCGCTTGGGAAACACCCTCACGAACCGGACGTACAAATGTTAATGCGCGTATGTGACGTTCACAATGTTCCATTAGCAACGAACCCGGCATCCGCAGAATTGATGCTGAAAGGTTTCGAGAAACAGATGCAGAAATAGTTAATGTTTTATTAAACTTTGTGTGAAGATTTGCAAATTCGCACACAAAAAACTATGTTTGTATCGATTAAAGGTTTGTAAACCATGAGGAAACGACAGATAGCTATTATCCCGCTTATTTTTGCTAGCATGATTATGCTACTGTCGTCTATTATGCCTCATCATCATCACGGCAAATTAATCTGTTTCACGCCCACACATGAACACAGTTCGTTCATCGAAAAAGAATGTCACAATGAACATGACTCAACTCCTACCGAGGGTGAATGTGAAGTCAGATTACTATTCCAGACAAGTATTGTAAAACAACATCATGACGAGTGTAATTGTTATCCGAATATCATCCCGGATCAACCATTCCAATCCATACTGCCCCTTGCCGGGTTAGATCACTCGTTATTACTTCTCGAAATACCTAAAGAAGTTCCACCCATATTTTACCGGGAACGTCTCCACTCGATCACGTGGAGCATCACCTCTGCCGGCAGGGCTCCTCCTACCGTAATAGCTTAAATATAGAATTACTCGCCCAGTGTAAACCGGACAATTATTATTTATTGTTTTATTCTCAACATTAAATCATTTATTTATGAGAACAATTATTTATGCTATTACAATATTAGCGATCTCCTTATGGGGGTGCAAAAACCAATCATCACAAGATAAACACACTCACTCTGCAACGGAGACTCACGCAGGACATGACCATAGCCACGAAGGACACGATCATGAACATGAAACGGCAGAGGAACACGCCGGTCACAATCACGAAAGTGAAGAAACAAAACACAGTGATGAGATCATTTTCCCGAAAGCCCAAGCTGCAAAAACCACTTTCGAAGTACGGGAAATTCAACCCGCCTCTTTTAACCAAGTAGTAAAAACAACAGGACAAGTGCTTGCCGCTCCCGGGGATGAGGCAGTTATCGTCGCCACCAGCAATGGCGTCGTTTCCTTCTCTTCCAACAAATTAACGGAAGGGACAAAGGTTCAAAAAGGACAATCCCTGTTCCAGATTTCCTCAAAGAACATTGCGGAAGGCGATTACTACACGAAAGTAAAAGCAACTTACGAGGCAGCTAAAGCCAACTATGACCGTGCCGAAGCTCTTGTAAAGGACAAAATCATATCACAAAAGGAATTCGAAAGTACCAAGCTGGAATTCGAGAACGCAAAAACAGCTTATAACGCCGTATCCAATAACAAAACGGCAAAGGGTGTCAGTGTAAACGCCCCGATCAACGGACACATGAAAAACATTCTTGTAAAAGAAGGAGAATACATCACGGTCGGACAACCGTTAGCAACGGTTTCTCAAAACCAACGCCTAGTACTCCGGGCCGAAGTATCCCAAAGATACTACAATGCCATGCAATCCGTAAAGAGCGCTAATTTCAAGACCCCGTACGATAATAAAGTTTACTCCTTGGAAGACCTAAACGGACGCTTGCTCTCTTTCGGAAAAACGTCCAACGAGAATTCATTCTTTATCCCCGTATCTTTCGAATTTGACAATAAAGGCGAAGTGATCCCGGGGTCCTTCGTAGAAGTATATCTTATTTCATCCCCGATTGAAAACACGTTATCCATCCCAGTGTCCGCATTGACCAACGAGATGGGAATCTACTACGTGTACGTGCAAATTGACGAGGAAGGCTATCGTAAACAAGAAGTGGCATTAGGTGCCAACAACGGTAAAGAGGTACAGATCATCAAAGGCCTTCACCCCAGAGACCGTGTCGTAACTCAAGGAGCCTATCAAGTCAAAATGGCCTCTGCATCCGGAGCAATTCCTCACGGACATAGCCATGAACACTGATAAACTAAAAGTTAGAAGATAAAAACTAAAAGTTTAATTTAGAGTTTGGGACAAAAACATCAGCCTTGTGTGGCTGAAATCTAAAATTTAAAATCTAAAATTAATCACGGATGCTGAATAAGATTATACAATATTCATTACATAACCGGCTGGTAGTAATGATCGCATCGATAGCTTTGCTCCTATGGGGATCCTACACGGCGCATAAAATGGAAGTGGATGTATTCCCGGATTTGAACGCACCCACGGTAGTAGTTATGACCGAGGCACAAGGAATGGCTCCCGAAGAAGTGGAGCGTATGGTAACCTTCCCGATCGAAACGGCAGTCAATGGAGCCACGGACGTGAAAAGCGTACGTTCATCCTCCACTACCGGATTCTCGGTAGTCTGGGTACAATTTGATTGGGGTACCAATATTTACACGGCCCGTCAGATCGTGTCTGAAAAACTATCCACGTTGGGAGATGTTTTACCGAGTAACGTGGGGCAACCTACCCTTGGACCGCAATCTTCCATCTTGGGAGAAATGATGATTTTCGGGTTAACTGCCGATAGTACTTCTTTACAGGATTTACGGACGATTGCCGACTGGACGATACGGCCCCGCTTGTTATCCACGGGTGGAGTAGCACAGGTAGCCGTGATCGGTGGTGACATCAAAGAATACCAGATTCTTCTTGATCCCGCACGGATGAAACATTACGGGATCAGCATGGATGAAGTGTTAACCGTCGTGGATAACATGAATCAGAACTCCACGGGAGGTATTCTATACGAATATGGTAACGAGTACATCGTGCAAGGTCTTTTGGCAACAAATGACGTGGAAGAAATCGGTAAAGGTGTGGTAAAGACCGTGAACAACGTTCCGGTTCTATTATCGGACATCGCAACCGTACAAATCGGACCGAAAGAACCGAAACTGGGACTTGCCTCCGAAAGAGCAAAATCTGCCGTACTGGTAACCATCACGAAACAACCGAACACGAACACGCTGGAGCTAACCGATAAACTGGATCAGGCCATCGTGGACCTACAAAAGACATTACCGTCTGATGTGAAAATCTCTTCCGACATATTCCGTCAATCCCGCTTTATTGAAAGTTCTATTTCTAACATACAGAAAGCACTGTTCGAGGGAGCTATTTTCGTGGTTGTCGTGCTTTTCTTCTTCTTAATGAACGTGCGTACCACGATTATTTCACTAGTTGCCCTTCCCCTATCCTTGCTGGTTGCCATTCTAACCCTTCACGGGCTTGGCCTGACAATTAACACGATGAGTTTAGGAGGACTTGCCATTGCCATCGGTTCACTTGTGGACGACGCCATTGTCGATGTGGAGAACGTGTACAAGCGACTACGGGAAAATCAATTAAAGCCCGCAGAAGAAAGACTTTCCTCGCTGAAAGTCGTGTTCGAAGCCTCCCGCGAAGTACGTATGCCGATTCTGAACTCGACACTGATTATCGTGGCTTGTTTCTTGCCATTATTCTTCCTTTCCGGAATGGAAGGACGTATGTTGATTCCGCTGGGTATCGCATTTATCGTGGCCCTATTCGCCTCAACAGTTGTGGCATTAACCTTGACCCCGGTACTGTGTAGTTATATGCTAACCACCAAAAAGGCGCTGAAGAAAAACGAGAAAGAACCTTTCGTGTCTCGCACCTTAAAAGTATGGTATAAGAAAGCATTGGAATGGGCTCTCCGCCACAAGAAAGTAGTTATCGGGACGAGTGCTGCCCTGTTAATTTTCACGATTATCATCATGACCGGACTGGGACGTAGCTTTCTACCCCCATTCAACGAAGGATCACTCACGATTAACATCAGTACCATGCCCGGAATTTCCCTCGAAGAATCTGATAACATGGGACGTATGGCAGAAAAGATCCTTCTGGATATTCCGGAAATACAAACCGTGGCCCGCAAAACCGGACGTGCCGAATTGGATGAACACGCCCTTGGAGTAAACGTTTCTGAAATGGAAGCACCCTTCGAACTGGACGAACGTTCTCGGGATGAATTCTTGGCTGACGTACGTCAACGACTGGGAGAACTAAAGGGAGTGAACATCGAAATCGGTCAGCCGATCTCTCACCGTATTGATGCCATGCTTTCCGGTACAAAAGCGAATATTGCCATCAAACTATTCGGAAACGACCTAAACAAATTATATAACATCGGTGGACAAATCAAAGAGGCCATTCAAGGAATTGACGGAATTGCCGATTTGACTTTGGAACAACAAATTGAACGTCCCCAATTGCAGATCAAGCCCAAACGGGATATGCTCGCCAAATATGGAATTCCTCTGCCTGAATTCTCAGAATTCATTAACGTGGCTCTTTCTGGTAAAGTCGTGTCACAAGTGTACGAAGGCGGTAAAGTGTTCGACCTCACCGTAAAAGTACATGATGATGACAAAGCTAACATGGAACAGATCGGTAATTTAATGATTGACGCCAACGGACAGAAAGTTCCACTTCACTACGTGGCTGAAATCCTTCCTTTGGTAGGTCCGAACACCATCAGCCGTGAAAACGTGCAACGAAAAATCGTTGTTTCCGCCAATGTTGCCGGACGTGATTTGAACGGTGTGGTAAAAGACATCCAAAAGACGGTAGGGGAACAAATTACCCTGCCGGAAGGTTATCACGTGGAATACGGTGGACAATTCGAAAGCGAACAAGCTGCATCTCGCACGTTGTTCCTAACCTCGGTAATTTCCATATTATTGATCTTCCTATTATTGTTCAACGAGTTCCATAGTATGCCTCTATCCAGTATCATCATGTTGAACTTACCGTTAGCAATTATCGGAGGAATACTAAGTATCTGGTTTACATCGGGAATCATCAGCATTCCGGCCATCATCGGGTTTATCTCCCTGTTCGGTATCGCTACCCGAAACGGTATATTACTCGTATCTCACTACAATCACCTGCGCTCGGAAGGTATGTCTTTGCATGATAGCGTTGTTCTCGGTTCACTTGACCGGTTGAACCCGATCTTGATGACAGCCTTAACTTCTGCTTTAGCCTTGATTCCGTTAGCCGTAGGCGGTGACCTTCCGGGTAATGAAATCCAAAGCCCCATGGCCCAAGTAATTCTAGGTGGATTATTAAGCTCTACTTTATTAAACGGTTTTGTCGTTCCGATCATGTACTTGTTACTTAATCACAAACAGAAAGAGATCGAGAATCTGGAAATGTAACCTTTTGAAAATAAAGAAATGAAAACATATAAATTGTACATACTCGGATTGATGCTTTTGGGTTCTCTCACCACGAGAGCCCAAAGCAGCATCGATCAAGTGCTGAGAAGCATTGAAACCAACAACAAGTCATTGCAAGCCAACACGAAAATGACCGATGCTCAAAAGCTGGAGGCCCAAACCGGAAAGTTTCTTGCCAACCCCTCGGTGGAATGGGAACAGATGTGGGGTAACCGGAACAATCCCGGTTCGGAGTACACGTTGACGGTAAAACAATCTCTGGATTTTCCAACAACCTACTCTAACAAAAATAAATTGGCAAACTTAAAAGCGAACACGATCGGATTCCAATCCGCCGCCTATCGCCAACAATTGCTTTTAAATGCCAAACAAACTTGTATAGAGATTATCTACTTGCGGAAACAAAAGAGCCTCTTGGACGAGCGGTTAGCTAATGCAGAAACCATGTTCGCTCTCTACAAAAAGCGGTTTGAATCCGGAGACGCAAACCAATTGGAATTAAATAAAATTCAATTGGAATTATTGAATGCCCAAAATCAAAGCCGCTTGAACAAAGCCGCTTTAACCGCTGCCGAAGAGCAACTTCGCAATTTAAACGGGGGAAAACCGATCACGTTTGACGCAACGGACTACCCAGCGGGAGAAGAACTCATCAATTTTGACCAATTACAAGCAGCCTTCATGGATGCAGACCCGAACTTAAAAAGCCTTACCGGAAATCAAGAGATTGCCAACCGGGAAGTGAAATTAAGTCGTTCCCTTACCTTGCCGAAATTCGATGTCGGGTACAAACGCAATGCCGCTTCAGATCACGTGGCCTCCAATGGATTTATGGTAGGAGTATCTATCCCTCTGTTCGAGAACAAGAACACGGTAAAAAAAGCAAAAGCACAGGCTGAATTTGCCACGGCCTCATTGGAAGACAATCGCTTGAATTTGAAAACGAATCTTCAACAGCTTTATCAACAAGCCGAGGCATTACAGATTTCTCGTGCCGATTATGCCAAAGTATTGGAACAACAACGTAATATCGAATTACTCAACAAGGCACTAAACGCCGGACAACTCTCCGTGATTGACTATTTCACGGAACTCTCGACAATCTATGATAGTCACCAAAGCTATCTGGATGTAGAAAAAGAATACCACAGTATATTAGCTCAATTGTATCAATACAAGCTATAAAAAATTACCCCCAAAATGCTTTCGTCATTTTGGGGGTTCTTACTGATCTAATCAAACAATTGAGAACAAAAATCTTTCAACTTTTCACCTCTTAACCCTTTAGCTATAATCTTTCCATCCGGGGCAATCACCCATATGGCAGGAATTCCAACTATACCGTATAATTCGTACACGTGTTTTTTATTCTTACCTCGCAAGATTCCTTGGTTCCACACCATACCGTCATCTTCTATTGCTTTCCGCCATGCCTGTTCATCTTTATCCGATGACACAGAAAAGACGTCCAATCCCTTTTCATGAAATTTCTGATAATTTTTTTTCACATACACCGATTCAGCACGACATGGCATACACCAAGACGCCCAAAAATCCAGAATAACATATTATTTATACATGAATAACTTCTCAAGTGTATTCTCCTTCTTCGACAAAGTTGCCAGCACATACGTACGACTAGGTAGGATAACCACGACTGTCCCCTTATCCACGCATTTAGACAACTTCACCAAATCATCATTTTTCATTCGGATACATCCATGGGTCTCCCGTCCGGGAACTGTTGCTGGATCATGCGTACCATGAATTCCAATACCTTTAAATCCCGGAGTACTCAACCGGATAAACAAAGGCCCGTAAGCTCCTTCCACCGGTCCTTTCCCGAAATCATAGGTCCAATGTGCCGCAGGTTCCTTACTCACAACTTTAAAAATACCTTCCGGTGTCCGGTTATCTCCAGCTTTCATTTTCTGTCCGAAATTCATCCCGCAAGCGATAGGAAATTTTAAAATGAACATCGCGGAAACAACCGTGAAGACCCACTTCCAGCGGGCCTTGGCCATCCTTAGAAATAATTTGAAATTCGTACTGTTCGGAATATAAGTCGCCCACCAATCTTACGACAAAAGTTGTTCCATCCGTTGTAACACGATTCCTTTCTCTGCCAAGCGTTCCGCACTATTATGTCCCCCGGCATACAATCTGAAATCAAACCCCAAAGCCTCCGCAACCTCTGCATCATGCAAAGTATCACCGACCATGACCGTCTCTCCCGGGACAATCGGGAACATCCGTAACATCTCCTCCCCTCGTGCCACCTTCCCATCTGCGTAAATATTATTTGATCCGCACACCCCATCGAAATATTCCCGAATACCGAATCGCTCCAACATTCCGGTCAATAAATCTTCTTTCAATGCGGATAATATATATTGCCGTATGCCTTTTTTCTTTATTCCCTCTAGCACTGGAATAATACCGGGAGTCAGCTCCACGTCTTTCGCCAGATCATTATAGATATTCACAAAGTCTCTCGACACGGTTTCCCAGTCATCCCGTGTGAAATCAAATCCGATCGATTCATAATAAGGCTTCACGGGAAACCCGAAGATCGATCGGTATTCCTCCACTGTCAATTTCCCCAAATGTTTCCGTTCCAACATCACGTTAATCGTATCCACGCTAATTTTCACGTCATCCAGCAATGTCCCATTCCAATCCCAAACCACATTCTTGTATTCCATATCATTCATTATTTCTACATTTAAACGGCCATTACACCACCTGTAAATCGTTCTCGACAAAGAGAATCATTTCCCGTTACACGAGCCTCCACCATATTTACTCGTTTTCCTCGGGATGAAACGCCTCAATTCCCGTCCATCCTAACCGTTGACGAGCCACGTTCTCCGGGAAAATCCGATAAACCACATCAGCCTCGCTACCCAACGTTCCATCCGCATTGAATAATTCCACGTGCATCTTTGCCAAACGGGTACTTTGTTCCACGATACGGGAACGCAGGAATATTTCCCCCCGATCGGAATAAACGGTAGCACGATATTTCGTAGTCAATTCAACCGTAACTCCCGCACTCTTCACTTTCGCAAAAACGTTCCAACATGAGATTTCATCCATCAATGTTGCCTGTATTCCACCGTGTAACACGTGAAAAAAACCTTGAAATTCAGGTCGGGGCATCCAATGACAAGTAATATATTCCCCTTCTTCATAAAATTCACAGCGCAAACCATGTTCATTTCCAGATGCACAACCGAAACAATTATATCCCTCGTGTTGCTCGTAAGCGTTGTATAGTTTTTTCCTTTCCATCTTCTGATAAAAAAAGGGACGTGGTCGCGTCCCTCATGATAAATTGTCTAATATTTTTACAAATTGCTATTAATCAGCTTAGCACAAGCTTCCATTTCCTCTTTCGGGAATTGTTTCTTCGGGTTAGAAAAGTTCAACTCATTACCTTCAACCAAAGGAACCAAGTGAATATGAGCGTGTGGAACATCCAAACCCAGCACGGCTACCCCCACTCGTTGGCAGGGAATACTCTTCTCAATTGCTTTGGCCACCTTTTTGGCAAACACCATCATCCCGGCTAATTCCTCATCCGTCAGGTCAAACAAATAGTCTTCTTCTCTCTTCGGAACCACTAACGTGTGTCCCTTCTGCATGGGATTAATATCCAAGAATGCATAATAATTTTCATCCTCAGCCACCTTGTAAGATGGAATCTCCCCGTTAATAATCATCGTGAAAATTGAAGCCATGATCTATTTAAGATTTAAAATTTTAGATTTTAGATTGCCAGCTCCGCTGGCCTTCATTTTCAATTAAATGGAAATGTCCATAATCTCAAACTCCATCATACCTGCCGGAACCTGAACTTCTACCTTATCGCCTAACTTTTTACCAATCAACGCTTTCGCAATTGGAGTCGTGATCGACAACTTACCAGCCTTGAAGTCAGCTTCACTTTCTGACACCAAAGTATAAGTCATCGTAGCTTTTGTTTTTATATTTTTGATTGTCACTTTATTTAATATCTGAACTTTTGACGTATCGATTTGTGACTCGTCAATGATCCGACAGTTCGAAATTACATCTTGTAGCTGAGCGATTTTAGCCTCCAGTAGCCCCTGGGCATCTTTCGCTGCATCATACTCTGCATTCTCGGAGATATCTCCTTTCTCAATGGCTTCTCCAATTGCCTTAGAAATCTTAGGGCGCTCTACATTCTGCAGATTGTCCAGTTCATCCTGCAATTTTTTCAGCCCTTCTTTAGTTACATAAGATACCTTCTTTGTCATAATTATTATATTAAGATATTGATTTATACATAAAAAAATAAATGACACTTATCCTCCAATAAGTGCCTTTATCTAGTTAAGAATTCCATTGTATCTGGAATCCTCACCTCCTGAAGACAAAATTAGGACCTTTTTTTGAATAAAACAATTTTTCCCTACAAATATTTTCAATTTAAAAACTTACTGCCATTTATCTGATACTGAAAAAACTATCTTTCCCTCTCTACGAGCAGATAAAAGAAGATTGATTAAAAAATATTTTATTTCACTTTTCGATATCACAGCACAAAATCACTAAAAAATACGATCAAGGCAAGTAATCTTCCCGAATATTTTGCATTGCTGCAAACAAATTACTCCGAGCATGAGGAGAAATTGCCTCCATTTGATCAAGCAATTTACTCACGACATCCCGGTTAGTCGCTTTCTCGTGGGGACAATGTTTTTTCTGCTTTTTAAATTGTTTCATTTCTGCATAACGTGAAGTCTCGTCATTCGAAAGATAGATTAACGGACGAATAAGCGTAAAGGTATTCTTGAACATTTCCAACCGGGCAGGCATACTGCAAATCGTCCCATTGAACATCATGCTCATCAAAAGGCTCTCCACGGCATCATCCCGGTGATGCCCCAATGCTAATTTTTTACAATCATATTCTTTGGCAATATCAAAAAGCATTTTACGCCGGTGCCATGAACACACGAAGCAAGCTGGTTTCTTGGGATTCACGGTAGTATCTACCCGAATAGTACGATAAACATACTCTACCCCCAAACGCTCACAAAATTCCCTCAAATACTCTCCATCCACTTCATAAGCGACATCCTCCACCGCAATATGAGCCGCTATCACCGTATAATTTTGCTTCGGATCCTTGGCTCGCATAGCCAATACCTCTAATAGTGCCAACGAATCCTTACCACCCGATACGCCTACCAAAATCCGATCCCCATCCTCTATTAAATGATAGCCATGTATCGCTTTCCCTACCTTTCGAAAGAAATCCCGGGTAAATGCTTTATCTTGTTTTTCTTCTGTTATCATTCTCTTCTATATATAATTTCCCAGCCTCTGTTGTTACATATTTGGGGTTTCGGTCATTCGGGGGGAGAATTCTCCCGAGCGAGCAATCCCATTTATACTAATTTTGTAATATATAGTCTAACGTTCTTTGAATTCCAAGACTTTACTTTCCCCTGTCAATATTTTATCCTGCAAACATGAGTCCATATAGTTATGATTTACTTCTTTCATGCAAATTTAAGAATTCCACGCCACATATTGTTGCTCTCTCACAAATATTTGTAAATTTGAACCCTCAATCTAAAAACACAGCCCGTTATGCTAAAGAAAGTGCCGCACACATACACCATTGTATTCTCAATCATTATCATCTGTGCCATCCTGACCTGGATTATACCGGGTGGAGAATATGCCCGGGAAACTGTCGATGTCAATGGAGTAGAACGTACCGTAATCGTGAACGATTCATTCCACGAGGTGGCCAAGAGTCCACAGACATGGCAAGTATTTTCAGCTCTCTTCAACGGGTTTGAGAAACAAGCCGGAATTATCGCTTTTATCCTGATCATCGGGGGGGCTTTCTGGATCATGAATAACAGCAAGGCCATTGATGTGGGAATTTTCTCCTTCTTACGCTCCACCCAGAAACTCGAACATATCGGGGTTATCCGCAAATTGGGCGTCAATAACATCATTATCACCATGGTCATGCTCCTGTTCAGTTGTTTCGGGGCAATCTTCGGGATGAGCGAAGAAACACTAGCTTTTGTTATTATTATTGTTCCTCTAGCCATATCCATGGGGTACGACTCTCTCACGGGAGTATGTATGGTCTACGTCGCCGCCCATGTCGGATTTGCGGGTGCTATCCTGAATCCTTTCACGATCGGTATTGCACAAGGATTATCAGACCTACCGCTATTCTCCGGGTTTGAATACCGGGTTTTCTGCTGGGCCATCCTCAACGTGATCATGATTGCCTGGGTGCTACGCTATGCGGCAAAAGTCAAAAAGAATCCCAAAGCCTCTCTCGTATATAACTTGGATAGCCATTGGAGACAGGAAAAAGTGGCCAACACGCAGGAAATTGAATATAAAAGTTACACCTCATCTTGGGTAGTTTATCTTTTTATCCTCGTCGGACTCGTCCTCTTCTCCTGCTATTTTCCCCGCACGACACTATCCATCGGGGAACATTCAAGTTTAACCACATTTGTTGTTCCGACATTAACTATATTATTCGCCCTAATCGGATATTTTTCTTTACGGAAATCTTTCCACTTTTTTATCTTGACGATCCTAGGATTCACTATTCTTTTCCTAATCGTGGGAGTGATGGGTTACGGATGGTATCTGCCTGAAATATCCGGATTATTTCTTGCCATGGGAATCCTTTCCGGTTTTGCAGCAAAAGAAAATGCAGATAATATTGTCAAGCTTTTTATTGCTGGAGTGAAAGATATTCTTTCTGCCGCACTAGTGGTTGGTTTGGCCGGAGGTATCATCATTGTTTTACAAGAAGGTCATATCATCGACCCAATCCTTCACTCACTAGCAAGCTTGATGAGTGAGGCTGGGCGTGTACTTTCACTAGGTATCATGTATTTGATCCAAACCATGATCAACATCATCATCCCATCAGGTTCTGCCAAAGCAGCCCTTACCATGCCCATCATGGCTCCTTTTTCCGACGTGATCGGGTTATCCAGACAAGCTACCGTGATGGCTTTCCAATTCGGAGATGGGTTCACGAATATGATCACCCCGACTTCCGGCGTATTGATCGGAGCTTTGGGAATTGCCCGTATCCCTTACGATATTTGGGTGAAATTTTTCTGGAAATTTATCCTGCTACTTGTCATTATCGGTTTCGTACTATTAATTCCCACCGCAACCATGCAGTTGAATGGGTTTTAATGAAAAAAAGTACCTCAAGCTACTCTTTTTCATTCATCCCTGAAATACATAACGTCCAAGCATGTTCACAAGCCGGATTCTTCACGAAAGACGGCGGTAGTGTCACCAACACTCCATTTCCCACTCGCTTATAAGACAAATTTCCTTTATATCCCAACAACGAGATTTTAGCCCCTCTAGCCGGGCTGATACTATACAGCATAATCTGAGAAGGCGGATTCACTTCATTCTCGTCATTCAAATAAATGGCATATACTTTTCCGTTATTCTTATGCTTCGTGTAACAAATCTTGGCTTCTTTATAAGGAGCAATCGGGCGAGTTTCGTAGATCGCCTCCCCGTTAACCTTCATCCAAACCCCCATCTCCTTCATAATCTTGATTCCTTCCGGCGGAATCTCCCCGTTACCATCCACACCCACGTTTAGCAAGAAATTTCCTCCTTTACTAACAATATCCACGAGATAATGTACCAGTTCCCGGGTTGATTTATATTTATCTCCCGGTAAATAAGACCACTGATTTGCCATCGTCATACAAGTTTCCCACGGGTAATCCCACGGTTTTTCGGGAATCTTTTGTTCCGGAGTACGGTAATTCTCGTATTTCCCGCCAATCCAACGGTCAACAACAATCAATCCAGGTTGATACCCTCGTGCCATCTCTACAATTCGATCCATTTTGATATCCTGATCCCGATTTTCCGGTGCAACCCATCCCCCGTCTAACCAAATAATATCCACCTTCCCGTACCCGGTTATCAACTCTTTTATCTGGTTATACGTGAAATCACAAAACTTCTCCCACATCCACGGGTGATTCTTGATTTTGTAATTCACGTTACGATCACCGTGTTGCCAACGATCCGACCAATAATAAGGACTATTCCAATCCGGTTTCGAAAAATATGCCCCGATCATAAAATCCCGCTTTTGGAACGCACCAAACAATTCTTTCAGTATATCCGGATTAGGTGCCGTATGATACGGACATTCCGAGGAAGTAATCTTATAATCCGTTTCTTTCGTATCCCACATACAAAAACCATCATGATGCTTCGTCGTGAATACAAAATATTTCATCCCGGCCTCTTTTGCCAGATCAGCCCAGTATTCCGGGTTAAACTTCAGCGGGTTAAATGTCTTTTTCAGATTCACGTAATTTTGGTAGTATTCATCGTAAGAGAGCGTCGTATCTCGTTGAATCCAATCCACGTCTTCCGTACAAATTGTCCACGACTCGCAATACCCTTTTTGACTATACGGTCCCCAATGCACGAAAAAACCGAATTTCAAATCCTGCCATTGTTCCAATTTCACCTTTACCGCCGGGTCTTGCTCTTGATAATATTCCATACCTTCGTACTGGGCCTTTAACAAGGTATACCACGATACCAGTATCATGCACAAAAACAATCTTCGCATACTCTATTTACTTTTAACATATTACACAACTCAGCAAAGATAAAAAAAGAGGGAGAAAAAACTCCCCCTCTTTACACAATATCATGATACCCTTATTACTTTAATCGTTCCTCTACAAAAGCCCTCAATTTCTCACCTCTCAAATTCTTCGCTATAATCCGGTTATTCTCATCCAACACAAATATGGTTGGCACCCCGTCAATATTATACAATTTAACGATCTCCCCTTTCCAACCTTTCAAATCAGAAAGATGTAACCATGTCAACCCGTCTTTCTTGATCGCTTCCAACCACTTATCCTTTTTCTCGTCCAAAGAAACACTTATCATAGCCAAGCCTTTATCTTTAAATGAGGCATACAATTTAACCATATTCGGATTTTCCATCCGACATGGACCACACCAAGAAGCCCAAAAATCAATAATCTTCATTTTCCCTTTCACGTCGTACAGGGAAACATTCTCTCCCTCCGGTGTCTGCAAAGTAAAATTCGGAGCAACAGCGTTTACATCAACCCCCTCTAAAGCCTGTATTCTAGCGGCAACTAACCTCCCCGGCCCAGTCATCTTCGCTTTGTCTGTCAGGTTAGCATAACAAGCCTTCAAACCGTTTAAATCCATACGTTCCATTCCCGCTGTCTGAACATAAGCCGCAAACACGTTATTCTTATTTTTTTCTACCACCATTCCCAAACGCTTTTGCGCCTTCTTAGTTATTTCATCCAGCTTTACCTGTAACTCATTTACCGAACGAAGATGTTTTTCTGCAACAGCTTTATCTAACTCTTTCCTCAATTTTCCAATCTTTTGATTCTCTTCCATCACCATCGCTTCATATTTAACAAGCTCCTGTTGTAAAAGTCCACCTTTAATCACACTCTTACCAGATTGAAATAACTCCATTTCATAAGGGGCATCAGAATCCAATATAAAAACGAATCCACCACCATATCCTGCCACACAAATCAACGCAACACACGGTTCTTCAATTTCACCTTCAACAACAAATTTTCCCTCATGAATATCCCCCACCCCTAATGTATCAACTCTACCCACCTGCTGTGTCATCACGACCATTTTCCCTTGAGGCATTTCCGGAATACTCCCATGAATCATAAACTTCTTACCTTCTCCAAATACTACTGTAGGAAAAAGGAAAAAACTAACTATAAGTAATTGACTAAATAATTTTAACATACAATAACATTACAAATTTACACTTAATGCCACTTGCCAAGTATTTTTCAAAAAGCTATCTGTTTCTGGAATAATATAGGCAACATCAACTTGAACATGAAATAAAGTAACACCACAACCAAGAGTACCATAACGTTGCATACGATTATTTTCCTCTCCGTAATGATACCCTCCCCGCACAGAAATAATATTTAACGCTCTATATTCTACCCCTAAGGCTCCATCCCAACGAGAATCTGGCAACACACGATTTCCAATATCCAAACTCCCTTGTAAACAATGTTTCTCTCCAAAAACATGACAGATCATTCCTCCAACACTAACTTTAGCAGGTTGATCATATTTTCCATAGCCATAATCAATTTTCGTCCCAAAATTAGATGCTTGTAAACCTATGGCCCAATATGAATTAGCACTCCACGACAATTTCCGTTGATAGTATACACCTAAATCAAAGGCTACAGCATTTGCAATGGCATCTTCATCCATCATACTCATGTTAGAACGCACAAAACGTGCTACAACTCCCAAAGATAATTCTTGTGTTAATTTTCGGGTATACCCAACATCTACACTCCAATCCTTAGGAGTAAACACTTTCTCTCCTAACTCTATTTCCGTATGTTTAAACCAACGAAAACCAGCCATTATCCCCTGTTTATTATCAATATTATAATACCCTCCCACTACATGCATATCACTCCCCGACATAAGCTCACGCAACCAAGGAGTAAAACTATAACCCACTTCCATTTTAGAATCAGCAAATACACTTTTAGCCGCATTACGCCATAGTGAGAAAGCATTTGCAGAAGAAGCTACTCCCGTATTTCCCATTCCAACACCTCGGACATCCGGCGTAAGTTCTGGGAATTGAACCGCACCACCACTATTTTGGCCTACCACGGTTAAAGCCACAAACGACATAAAGGTCACCAAACTATATCTCAATATTTTCATATAACTACAATTTTACAATACTTTTGGTAATTGTTTTATTATTACAAGTCAAATTCACCGTATAAACACCCCCAGAAATATTGGATAAATCAATTTTTCCCGGTTTACTCAATGATATTACTACCTTTTCCGTCAATACTAAATCACCCGAAACATCAAATAATTTTACGACCACATCTCCACTAAAAGAAATTCCGGCCAAAATAGTTAATTCATTCACTTCTGTCATTAATACCTCAGGTTCTTTACGATTTTCAGGTAACAAATTCAGGATGATATTAGTTGCACTAGATAAACCATCCTTGTCTGTAACACGAACTTCTATAGTGTATACTCCCGCAGTACAATTTTTATTAAGTATTGATAAATGTATTTTATCGCCTTCTTTAACATGAGAAACAGTTCCACTCTCATCATAAACTTCATATGTCACTTCTGCCGCATCTTTACGATCATTCACAGTTATCGTATACTCAAAACTTTCCCCATAAAGCAATGTTTTTTTACCTTCAAAAGGTCTATCAATTATAATATCCGGTGGAAAATTTTCAGCCAACGCTAACGTGGCATTGATACATCCAGCCCCTAATTTTCCTTTATAATCTGGATTATATTCATCAATTGATACACATCCCTTCAATAAACGATATTCAACTTCTTCAGGGGTTAAACCTGAATCCTTTCCTCCATATTTGGAAACAATTAACGCCGCAACACCCGCAACACAAGGAGCTGCTTGTGAAGTTCCGTTTAATTCTCCATAAGAATTATTTGACATCGTACTATAAATAGTCCAACCATTACCCCCTCCCGGAGCAGATATATCCACCCATTTCGCATAATTGGATGTCATTGCTTTTTTATAATCCGGACCAATATTAGCAACCGCAATAACATGATTCAAAGATGCTGGAAAATGAGACTCGGATTCAATCCCTTCATTCCCAGCAGAAGCAATCACGAGTCCTCCCTTCATCGGTCCCACTTGCTTCCCGTTCTCATCTACTCCCGCATTCTTTACAAAATAATCAATAACCTCCTGTAACGCATCCCAACGACCTTCTCCTCCCCAGCTATTCGTACAAATTACCGCACCATTGTCAGCCGCATACTTAATACCTTGAAGCACATCACCTGCACCAAATGAAGAAGTCATAAAACGAATCCCATTATCTTCAGTATCTCCTCCCGCTATACCACACACTCCCATTCCATTGTTATTCTTTGCCGCAATAATTCCAGCAACATGAGTTCCATGTTGAGCTAAATCTTTATAAATAGTCTCATCATTAGCATTATAACCATACCAATCATCAATAGCCCCATTATTATCGTCATCTTTACCAGGTTCGCCCCCGTACTCCTTCTCATTAATCCAAACATTATCCTTTAACTCTGAATGATGCACATCGACTAAATTATCAATAATAGCTATAATCACATCTTTTTTCCCTTTTTCTATCTTCCACGCATCTACAATGCCAATATCAGCCCCCGCAATCTTTCCATCTCCACCAGGATTATAAAAATGCCATTGCTTACCAAAATGAGGGTCATTATAAGTAAAACCGGCGGGAGAAGAACTATTAATTACAGGAACCGTCACTGCTTCAATTTTAGTTATACCAGGGATACCAGATAACTCTTTCATCGCAACATCAGTACTTACATTTTCATCAAAAACGACATCATACCACAAATGCAATCCTGCCTCCCGAGTCCGACGTTCAAACTTTCCAGCATAAGGAAACACCCGTTTCATCTTAACCATTCCTATCCGACTAGCCACACTATCAAGAGCAACATTACCCGTAAGGATTTCACGACCACGAGCCAAAGAAACATTCAAATCCGTAGCCATCTCCTCAAATTTCACACGCACTCTCCCTTTCACCATTGAAGGCATGGTAGGAACCACCGAAAAATCATCCCTAGGTACCGTTGTTGTCAATTCCTCATTTTGACAACTTGTTACCAATAATAATATCAAAATATACAACAAACTATATCTCATAACAACATCATTGAATTGAATTTATAAAAGAATAACATATATCAACGATCGGACCAAATCCCTCAAACACCTTCGTTTCAGCCTTATCAACATCTCCTCCTGAAGTCAATACAACCTCATGCAATTCACCCGATTCCATTTCATTTACCACTAAAGCTAAACAACGATACACGTGTGTATCCACGATAGAATGCATTTGATTTACTCTAAATTTCAACTTTGAAATCGTTCCCCCTGCATCATAAATCTCGACAGACTCCCCACTTGTAACATTCAACCGATATAATTTTGATCCTTGAGTATAGAAAAATTGCTCTCCTAAATTAGTCAATGCAGGATTAGCAATAAATTGAGATGTCTCATCAATTAACAAATGACTACCAAGTTTATACTCTGTGTAACCATTTATTTGATTAAAATCATAGACATAGTACATTCCCTTATCATCTTTCATCAAAATCATTCCCACAGCCTCCTTACCACTCAAAAAAGATTGTCCCATCCAAACAGGAGTCTTCGTTTCAAAAATAGCATCTTCCATTGGAATAATTTCATATCCCGAGTTAGTATACATGATGGTCTTTTTCTCTTTATCATACAATAATAAAGCCCCACTCTCATTTGTCTCGCTCAACATATCACATCGATAATAAGCATCTTTATGATTTACAAATGCCTTATACCCCTTCTCACTATAATAATATAATTTATAATTATCTGCTACAAGAAGAGTCTGAGATGATTGTACCCCACCATCCCTTCCATATTGCAAAGAAACTTTATTCTCGGTGATTTCAGAAGGTAGTAAATCTTTATTCGTTCCCATCACTTTCAAATCGAAAGGACTCATTATAAATATACTATCCTTTTCTATAATCTGCAACGTAGGTTCATAATTAACCAACACGGGAGAATAGAGTAACCCAATAGCATTTACAAATCGTCGAGGGTACCCTAAATCCATATAAGCATCCTGTGTAAAAATATATTTCAAAGAATCCGGATCCTCGATCGTTGATATGTGGCGATCACCCTCTTTACCATTCAACACAAACCAAGCATTACGATAAGGCTGAACCGTCTGTATTGACAAAGATTTGTATCGACTGATATTTGTTGAAAGATCTGTTACACTCAATATAACATTATACGCTGAAACCTGTGCCGGCGGGAACTTTAAAGTTAACTCTTTACTATTAACAGTATCCGTCACACTCTCCTTATTTCGCTTATACGAAACTTTCCACAAATACTCTAAATTAGTCGTGTCATCTCCCCGCAAACTCTGGGAAACTTTCGGAATATAAGTCACGTACATCGTATCCGTTGATGATGGTTGCTTATAACGACATTGGCCATCCTCGTTAACCTCTAACTTTCTACCGCTCTGATCTCTAGCAGAAAGCGTTACAATCATTTCGTTAATATCGTGATAATCATAACTACCTTTATCCTCATAACATCCCAATAATCCCCCTACAAAAATTATCGGAATTAATACCAATACTATTTTCTTCATATAATTTTGTTTTATTCACCAAGAACCGGGAAAGTGAACGCCTCTGGTTTTGCGGCCTCGTATTTTTTCATAAAATCATCATAACAAAGTTCGTATTGCTCAACTAAAAATTCATGAGCCGATTTTCTACTCCACTCTTCTCCACCTGCCGAAGGAGCTCCTAATGCCCAACCATCAGGGAAATAATATTGCACCAATTGCCAACGCATCATAATAAATGCCTGCTTGGATTCTGTCCATTCTCCCAAATAAGGGAGCTCATCCCAATATTTTAATTTACTAACAGCAGGGAATTCTATCGCTAAAGGCTTATCTTGATGTTCTGCATTATATACAGCCAATTCATAACGACATATTAATGCCCAATTAGCTAATTGTTCATCAGTGACATAGTTGAGATATCCATTATACTGCTCAACAACAGATTTAACAAAATTCTCTTTCTCCTGAGAATGTACTCCTAAATACTCATCTTTCCACCAAGATGGAGCAGTATTCCCCATCCCGGGATAATCGGAAATCTGACTGTCTGGATGATTCTGGTTATACTCGTTTATAGCTTCAATAATATACGAATTCATCGATGAAACCCAATATGTGTTTCCATCAACCAAATTCTTAATATCATATCTACCATTCTCATATATACTCTGTTTCAAAATCGTCTCCACAATAACATCTTGTTTAACCAAAGAGAATGAACCAAATTGATCTATATAAAAATTCCACCACTTAGGTTGTTCCGTATTTCCAAATTCATATTTCAACTCATCCTTTGGGTGACTTAAGTTCCATCGATCTTGAGACATACGCAAAACAGAAGCGGCAAAATCCCATGTATCCTCGTTCGGTAAATATCCTGTCATTGGAAAAAGGTTTAGTATAACAAATTCCTGCTTTTCAACAGACCATTCGCTTCCCAAAGCGGTTTCATTCCACCAAATAGCTTTTTGTTCATATCGAGGAAACTCAATCCCCACAATTCCTTCTTCCTCAACACGCTGCCTAAAAATCAAATTCCAATAATACAATTTATTGTTATTTTTCAAATTAGGTTCATCCTTCCCTTCTTTTTCCAATATCTGTTTGATAAAATCATGTTTCTCCTCTGAAAATTCTCCTAATAAATCCCCCCGTTCATCCCACCAAACTGGTTTAGTTGTCAACGGAAAAGAAAATGTTTTTCTATCCTCCGGAGCGGCAGAGGCATTAAATTGCTCTAAAGCCAACCGTAATTCCTGATTATAAAGATCAGTTTCATTCCACATATGATTGTTATCACGACTAAACAAATCTTGAGAATACGTCACCATAAAAGCGTACTTCTCTTGATCAAAAGATCCAAAATAATCTTCTCTATATTGCCAATCAACAGGTTCTTCATAAATATTCCTAAGTTCCACTCTCAAAATAGACTGTTCCTCAACCCCTGTTGTAAAAAAAGCATCCTCATCATCCGTATCAATGACAACACCCACAACATAATTTCCCCTCGCTTCCGGACGTAACACGGTAAATGATATAGTATCTCTTAATTCATTTGGAGCCAAACTATAATAAGACTCAAAAAGAACTTCCGCCACTTTTGTTGAGTCTTGCCGATCTACCAATACAGTCTTCAATTTATACGGCCGTTCATCCGGAGTCGGAAATCCTTGTAAATCCACAATTATCTCTTCAAACATATATTGTTTCAAAGAGTCTCCATAATAACAAAGCTTTCCTTCATTATTCTCATACGTAGCCATTGTAAAATCAAATATCATATCAGTTGAAATTCCCTCTGCTTCATCAGTATGGAATTGCAGACCATCTTTCTCTTCTGAGTATGAAACCAAGTCATCCTCTTGACAAGCAAATAGTCCCAACAGAAAAATAAAACAAATATATTTTTTCATCATCTATTCGTTATTTATTTGTATATCTCAAGATTCTTATATACCATACTCCACTTCATCATCTGGAGTTGGCAACACGTAATAAACCATTTTTTCTACCGGACAACGATAAAAATTCTGACAATTATGCCGTTTCAAAAAATAAAACCATTGTCCTTCCGCAAAAAATTCTTTTTGATATTCCTTATTTAACACATTTACCCGGGCCTCCTCATTAAACTCATTCGACATTGAAATATCGTTATTCTGAGATATTCCGCGAGCCCGCCGTACTTCATTTATCAAGCTAACACAATCTTTTAATTCAACAGATTCTGCCAAAATGTAGTACATTTCAACCAAACGAATCAAAGGAATTTTTTCTTTATATAAAACATCCTTTCCTAAATACTTTCTACATAACAATCCATTGGAACCATGGATAAATCCCCAACCATTGCGGTAACGAATATCAGAAATACCTACCGTACGAGCTTCAAAAACAGAAATAGCGTTATCACTAGTAATATACAATTCATTCGCAAATGTATTTTTATCCACCCAATCTGCTTTTACTTTTTCCTCCATATCATCCATTCCCAATCCAAAAATCATCTCATCAAACATGGCAACATCGGCCTGATTGTCCCGGACTAAACTCAACCCACAACTATCAATCACTGCTTGGGCTTGTATCGCGGCTTCATCCTTTTGCCCTATCCACTGGTACACACGCGCCATTAAAGCTTTCACTGCCCATTTGTTCATGTAATGACGACGTCCCACTTGATCAAGATCTCCCGATAGTTCCTTTTCATCCATTAACAAATTTTCTGCCTGTTTCAAATCATCAAGAATATGCTCTACAATCTCGTTAGCAGGCAAAAGCACCTTACGGTCTGCATTAAATTCCATTCGCCAAGGTAAGCAAGGCATCTTCGGATTTTCACTATACACGGGGCCATACAAACGTAATAAATCAAAATAATGAAAAGCACGAAGTCCCAATGCCTCTCCTTTCATTTGGGCCCAAAGATCCGCATTTACAATATTCTTACCATCTCCATCCAATTTAACCAGCAACTCATTTATATTAGATATTGTACGGTATAAATGGAGCCACAAATTATTCACCATTTCTTTAGCATCCGTATCATTTTTGTAATCGTAACGCTTAGCACGCTCCTGATCTGTCGGGATATTTGTACCATAATTATCATAACGCTGAACTAACTCCTCTATTTTCCCATAAGTCATAGCTTTACCGTAAGTATCCATCAATGTCATACGCGTATAAATACCTATCCGGGCACTCTTAAATCCAGCTTCCGTTTTGAATAATTTGTCTGCCTCAATCTCCTGTTTTGAGGATACATCAATCCAATCCGAACAACCGGACAACAAAAAAGTAATTGACAAACAAACCACTAACAATATTTTTTTCATCATCATTTCCTAATTGAATAAAATTGATAAAGATAAATTAAAGCTCCTTGCAAAAGGATATTCCGTTCCTCGTTCCTGTTTCACCGACGAAATTCGTCCTATATCTTGCATTGAAGCATCCAAAGATACATTTGCTATTTTACAAGCCTCCAGAAATTTAAATTGTTTGGCTTCAAAACGATAACCAATAGAAACAGAACTAAAAACAAATTCATTATACTTTTGCAAGAAACGGGTGCTCATTGGTGTCTCTTGATTCAATAACTCCATTCCTTTATATTTAGCATAACGATTAGTTGGACTCCATCTATCAGGTCCCCCTGCACGACGGTCTACATTATAACATATATCCGCATTCTCGATTTTATCCACTAACGTTTGATTAAACCTATCGGCACCAAATTGAAATGAACACGAAAGCATTGCTGTAAGATTCTTCCATCTAAAAGAAGAATTGAGAGAACCTCGTATATCTGGTTCCGTATCTCCAACCTTCACCTTATCATTAGGATCCCACACAAACGTTTTACTACCATCACGTTTCAAAAACAATTCTTTGCCACTGGCCGGATCTATTCCTAGAGAAGGAACCAATTTAAGCACTGTCGTTGATTGACCTTCCTCATAAATAGGTAAACTCTCATGTTTATTTTCCAAATTCTCCTTGTTCATCTCTTTCAACTCGTTGGAGAGTTCTTTAATTACGTTACGATTATGTGTAGCATTTACCCCTAAAGACCATTGAATACTCCGATCATAATCATTTATTACCAAACCATTCAACGCAACATCAATTCCTTCATTTAAAACTGCTCCTACATTACGGGTAACTGTCGCAAAACCTGTTGAAGGTTGCACGTTATTATCTAATAACATCTCATCCGTATAATTATGATAATACGAGGCGGAGAAATTCAATCTACTCTCCCACAACCCCAATTCAAAACTGACACTTTTTCCTAATGTTTTTGACCATCCAAGATCAGGATTTCCAATCCCCATTAATTGAGCACCTAATACATCTGCATTAGGATAAGGAAACATCAAATCGCTGAACGAATAAGTCTCTTTCGCTTGATAAGGATCATAACTTTGAGATCCTGTAATACCTATACTTCCGAAAAGAGATAAATTAGAGACAATCGTATTTTCTAACCATTTTTCCCTATGCATATTCCAACGTACTCCAAAAGACCAAAATGGAGCCATTTTAGTATCTGCTCCAAATTGTGAAGACAAATCCCCTCTTATGTTAAAATCGACAGAATAGCGTTGATCATACATATAACTTACCGATCCCAAAATGCCAACACTACGTTGGGTCACCTCATCTCCACTCACTCGTTCATCCATTTCAAAAGCAAAAAGGAAATCCGTCATATTATCATTCGGGAAACCTTTAGCATGCAAATTAACCCCATCACTCGTGGAGGTCTCTATATTCCAACGCGCAGAAGCAAATACCCCATGCTTTCCACGCACGAAATTATAAACTAAGGAAGCGTTAGCACTCCATTCGATAGACTCTCCTATATTTTTCGTGTATTCTCCCCGCTCTTTCAATGGAACATCCTCCGCTTCATACTTTGTGTGATTCGAGGATATAAATTGCTCCATACGTGCATGACTTTTAGTAAAAGAAAGTTGTCCCTGTACGCGCAGATTATCCATAATAGAATATTCCAACGAGAAATTATCCACGATATTAAAATTTTTGGAAACATCCTTATGAGGGAACTGAACATTATATAACGGATTCGTAATAGTTATTGCAGCATTACCAGAACCAACAGATTTCACTTCTATCACTTTTTGATAATTCCCATCCTCACCTCTCAATCTATAATAAGGATTCATCTTGGCATAATCACTAAAATCTCCATAAGGAGAATTATGACCAACAGTATTCGTCATACTCAATTGATTACTGATATTCCACTTTTTACGACGATATGCCAAAGTTAAATCTAACCCCATACTGCTACGATCAGATTCTTTCATTACCCCAAAATCATCACTATAATTTAAACTCAAACCATAACGTATTGCATCATCCCCACCATCTATACCCAATGTATGGCGATGAGTAATAGCTGTACGCAAAGGTTGCGACAACCAATATGTATCCACCCCACGTAAAACCTCCTCTTTATATTTATTATAATAATTCAATTGATCCACAGAAGTGAATAAACCTGCCGCTCGCTCATATTCCAATTTTTCAGCAGCATTCATTAGATTATAATCTGACAAATCAGGAACTGAAATTCCAACATTCCCACTATAATTTAAAGTTAAAGCTCCTGTTTTCGGTTTTTTTGTTTCAAATATCAGTACCCCATTTGAAGCCTTAGACCCATATAATGCAGTTCCGGCAGCATCTTTCAATATCGTTATGGATGCAACCCTTTCCGGGTCCAAATCAACGATACGTTGTAAAGTCGTCTCAAAACCGTCAAGAATAAACAACGGCATATTTGGACGATTCGAATAATCACCCATCATCATTTGAAAATCGGAAGCTTTATTCGTTCCAAGCTGAACATCCCCACGTAAACGAAACTCCGGTAAACTATTAGGATCTGAACCACGAGCATTATTTTCCACAATGTGGAAACTCGGATCAAAAGCTTGAAGTGCTTTTAACAAATTATTCGGATTCAGCCGTTTTAATTCCTCTCCTTTTACAGTCACGTAACGCCCTGTAAAACCAGATGCTTTCCGCGGAGCCATACCTGTTACAACCACATCCTCAATCTCCGTTGTTTTCTCCATCAACTTTATTTCCAAATTCTCCACATTTCCAGTAATATTTACGGATTCATCTTCATATCCCACAAATGAAATCAATAATGCAGAAATACCCTCTGGCACCTCAATAAAAAATTTCCCATCAAAGTCCGTCACGACACCAATACCCCTATTTTCTTTCAAAACAATACTTGCTCCTGGCAGGGGTTCTTTTGTTCCCGCATCAATAACCGTTCCACGAATTTTAAAAACAGAATCTCCCTGTGATGGCTTTTTATATTTTAAAACAATCACACGATTCAACTGATATTCTACCTCCACAGGCTGGTCTCCTAAAACCAGCATCAACACGTAATCCAATGTCCGATCCTTTACATCAAAAGAAACATTCTTATTCCCATCCACCTGTGAATGATTATAAAAGAATCGTACCTTAGTAACTGAAGCCAACGTGTCAAGCACATTCTCAAGCTTCATACTGGTCACTTTCATCGTGATTCTCGTGTTTTTATAGTCCTGCTCCTGTCCCATCACCGATTGCATGGAAAACAAAGCACACAAAAAAACACAACAAATCGATTTAAACATTAAATTTTGGCATAGCCACTTCTTTTTTTGCATAATTTTGTATCGATTATAGTTTAAAGACTCAAACAAAACTTTAATTAAAGGGAAATGTATTCGCCGTACACTTTCCCTTTTTTCATTCAATTTACTGCATTATCTGATTCAAAATTCTCTTATATTCTCTCACTTTATTATATTTCTTCAAATAATCTTTTACCAACTTCTCAATCACATTAAAGTCTTTACCCGCGGCAATAGAGTCATACAAAAACACGAACAATGCCGTATCTCTCAAATTTCCGTCATAAAAAGCAACAAAATCCTCGTATTGTTCCTCAAGCGAAGAAAGTGGTTCATATTCCTTACCCGCATCATGCGCCTCTTTAGCACGCACGTAATCTTTATAAGGAGCCAACATACATTGGTATGCTCTACTTCTTAAGGATGCCTCGTCATCCCGAAGTTTATAACCATCTAATGCTGTCCAATAATCCGTAGCCATACAATCTTCTAGTTTTTTCTTGTGATAAGAAGAACTGGCATAAGGATAAGTCATTAAATTTGTTAAAAGAGTACCTTCTATTCCAGACAAGACCATGTTATAAACCCGAGGATCTATCTGATCTTTAACCTGTCCCAACATCTCCACTTCATCTTTCCACTCTTTCAAAGTTGCCTCATGAAACTTCTTGGCATCTACCAATGTAACTAACATTGCGGGAATATTTGTTTTATATTTACGTTCCCTTTGCAACAATTCCTTTTCATGTAATTTCGAATTTACGGCTACTGCTGCCGGTGTTCCAAAAAATTCTACCTTATCATAATTTCTCCCGCTATAAGTCACTTTTACATGAATCGAATCTCCCGGTTGTAAATAAACCTCGATAAACGTATTCAGAATCATCGTGGTTATATCATCCAACTCAACCGTAAACTCTATCAATTGGCCATCTTTATACGGGAATTCCATGTTTATACCCTCTTTCTCCAGGAAGTTAAAATGAATTTTATCCCGCTGATAGCCGAAAATTTCAGCAGTAATCACCGTCGGACGTGCCTTAGCCGCTACCGTAAAAGAAAATAAACTACACAAACAAATAATTAATACTATATACTTCATACCATCCCAATTATTTCTTCAAAACTTCCTTTACTTTCTTAATCAGTTCCTCTCCCCGAAGATCAAGAGCAATCACCTTTCCCTCCGGATCCACCAAAACCGTGTAAGGTACAGCCGATATATTACACAACTTAACAGGCAATGTTCCCCACGATTTCAGATCACTCACTTGAATCCATTTCATCTTATTCTTCTCCACAGCATTCAACCATGCATCCCGTTTCTGATCTAAAGAAATTCCCACGATCTCAAAATTTTTCCCTTTACACTCTTTATACAGTTTCACCACATTAGGCATTTCTCGCATGCACGGTCCACACCACGATGCCCAAAAATCAACCAACACGTATTTTCCTCGTAAAGTGCTAAATACAAAATCTTTTCCGTCCTTATCCGGCAACTTGAAATCCGGCATATCACTTCCAACCTTGAAATCCGCCAAACGGATAAATTCATCCAACTGTTTTGTATAAGGATGCTCTATCAAACTCGGATCTACCAACGCCCGTAACTGTTTCAATTTTTCAAGAGACACATTGGCTTTCATCTCCCAAAAAATCATGAATGGTGCTATTGCCTGATCACTATAACGTCTTACTAACTCTTCCTGCAACTCAAGAGAACGAGTGTTATGAAAATTTGTACGAGCTTTAAAATCACGTTCTCGAGCCTCCTGAGTTTGATTACGATTCAGCATAACATCAATATTCGCAGACCGCTTAACACTATCTACAATATGTCGAATTACTGCATTATACGCACTAAATATTTCATTATTAACCGTTCCCCTCACGTCACAATTCAAAAAGAAATTCGAATTAGCCTTTACACGCACCTTTCCTCTTTCCACCCAAACCGGAGTAATCGGACTCAAACACTCCGAATCTCCACTTTTCACAAAATACATCCGTGGAACAGTCACATTCTTTACAACAAATGTATAACGATTATCCTTGACATCACAACTATCAATCACCTTGGAGGCACCATTAATCTCCTCTTCTTCCACCAAATAAACCTTCGTTCCTTTATAAACACCATCTAGCACTCCTTGAATCGTACAATCTTTCGTCTCTTTTGAGGTTTCATTTTGCCCGAAGAGCCCGACAAATGATATTAACAAACATCCTAATACTAAAATTCTTTTCATACAATTTTTCTTTATGATTAAAATTACTTGACATATAATCTATTACTTTCTATCCGACACGACAGAGATGACGTCTCTCTCAATCGTAAGACAAAAGCATCAAAATTCTCCTCTTTATTAATTACCCCCGTGTAAACCGCCTCCTTGCTTTTTTCACTCTCAAAGACGATTTCCACGTCGTACCAACGCTCCAACACTTTAGCGACCTCTTCCAAAGACCGCCCCTTAAATACATATTGCCCCTTTTTCCAAGCGATATAATCATTAACATTCACGGTTCTTACATCCACGGATTCATTCTCCTTATCCCAGCGTAATTGCCGGCTTGGTAATAGATCGTAGTTCTTGTCGTCCACGTAAGCCACCACGTGTCCTTCCACCAATGTCACCTCCGTGTAATTCTCATCCGCATAGGAATTCACGTTAAAGGAAGTTCCCAATACCTCCACCTTCATCCCGTTAAGCATCACGAAAAACGGATGTTTCTCATCCCGGGCCACTTCCAGGTATATCTCTCCCTCCGCGTAAACCACCCGTTCTCTCCCCTGAAAAGCAACCGGATAGCGTAAAGAAGATTTAGCATTCATCCACACCTTTGTTCCATCTGCCAAAGTGAACGTAAAATCGCACTGTGAAGGCGTTGTCAGAGTGTTATACACCATTTCCGTTCCCACGGAATCCGCCCGGTCATATTGCATACGTCCCTCTTCATTCACTGAAATTCTTACCCCGTTCTCTTCTTCCAGCAATAATTCCTGATTATACAGGACCATTTCTTTCCCGTTAGAAAGTGTCAGCACCGGCAAATTTCTCTGAATCGTAAACACCCCACTCTTGGATTGTGGTTGTTCAGTTATTTCAACGTTCTCTCTCTGACTATAATAAAATACCACAGCCAACACGGGTACGATAAAAATAGCCGCATAACGGGATAACTTTCCTATCCAGCGCTGACGAGAATGTAGTTTCTCTCTTCTTTTAACAAATGTATCAAACGCCGTCTGCACGTTCGCACTCTTGTATTGAGCAAGTTTTTCCCGCATTACCGTCTCCGAACAAATTCGCACAAACAACTTCTTGTTATATTCGGATTTTTTCCGCCACGAATCTAATTCGGCTTGTTCCTCTTTTGTGATATTCCCAGATAAACTCTTGGAAATCAACATGGATATCTTGAATAACATTTCTTTATCGTTCATCAGTACACAATTTATAAAATCGCATTAAACGTTCCTTTATTGATATTTTAAATATTTAGATTTCCATTTTTACGTTGGAATTTTGCTTTTTAAGACGTTTATAATCAGCGTTTTCCAATCAAAATGATTTAATAGATTTCTCGTTATTAAACCACCTTTATGCTCTTAATAAAGGAACGTTTAAACCTATTTCATTCCCAGTTCTATAAAGAAAACGCACAACCTCCCAAAAGGGGGGTGTCTCCTAAAAAATTTTTTACACCTGAAAAAATAGCACTTCCGTGACGAGTATTACAACCAAAGGAACCCAATCAAACAGAGCAACTCTGCATCTTTCAACTGGGCGGTCAATTTTTTCTTCCCGTTACTTTTATGATCCTTCACGGTATCCACGGAAATATGCAAACGTTCGGCAATTTCCGACGCTTTCAACCCATCTAGGGTCATTATCATTACTAATTTACACTGAGGCGGCAGAGTCTCGATAGCTGCCATCAACCGGGCATAAACATCCTCTTCCAGCACCTTATCCCAAAAATGTTCCTCTTCATTCTGCGAAGACACAACATCTTGGTAATATTTATCCCGGACTTTCTGTTTTCTGGAATGACTAATACATTTATTTTTCAGAGAACTGTATAAAAAATACTTGATGTCATTCTCCGTCTTGAACTTGTAGTCACTTTCCAACAAAGAAATAAACACATCCTGCACCAGATCTTCCGCCACGTCATTATCCTTCACGTAATGATTCGCCAACGCTTTCAACGCTACATAATAACATTGATATAAATATTGATAAGCCCGGTTATCCTTACGTGCCAATAAATCCAACAAAACATCTTGCTCCAACATACCTTTCTCCCTGGAAAATAAGAAAAGGAAAGCGTTTCAAACCTCAACAATGAAACGCTTTCCAATATAATTTAAAAGAATTTATTTTTCGTCCGCGTATGACTCAAGCGGATCGCAGGTACACATCAGGTTACGATCACCATAACCATCATCCACACGCCCTACTTGCGGCCAGAACTTGTTCTCTGCCACCCAAGCCAGCGGATAAGCTGCCTTGCTACGCGGGTAAGCGTGACTCCACTCGTCAGCCGTCAACACTTTATGCGTGTGAGGTGCATTCTTCAAAACGTTGTCCGTCTTGTCGGCTTTACCTTCACCCACCTCGATCATTTCCTCGCGAATAGTCTTCAACGCCTCGATGAAACGATCCAACTCTTCTTTCGGCTCGCTCTCTGTCGGCTCAACCATCAAAGTCCCGTGAACAGGGAATGACAAGGTAGGAGCGTGGAAACCGAAGTCCATCAAACGTTTGGCAATATCCAACTCAGAAATTCCGTATTCTTTATTGAACATATTGCAATCCCAGATCATCTCGTGACCTACACGACCTTTCGATCCCTTGAACAAAATCTTGAATCCCAATTTCTCGAAAGATGAAGCCAGATAGTTCGCATTCAAAATCGCCATCTTGGTTACCATAGCCAAACCTTCACCACCCAACATTAACAAGTAACCGTAAGTTACAGGTAACATTCCAACAGAACCGTAAGGAGCGGCAGCCACGGCGTGAATACCTTCCTCGCCTCCGGTCTTCACCATCGTGTGTGACGGTAAGAATTTCACCAAATGAGACGCCACGCAGATCGGGCCGACACCTGGACCACCACCACCGTGAGGCATAGCAAATGTCTTGTGCAAATTCAAGTGACAAGCGTCAGCACCAATCTCTCCCGGGCTAGTCAAACCACACTGCCCGTTCATGTTAGCACCATCCATGAATACCTGTCCACCGTTCTCGTGAACGATCTTGCACAATTCCTTGATTGATTCCTCGAAAATACCGTGAGTTGATGGGTAGGTAATCATCGCACCAATCAAATTATCCCGGTTCTCGATAGCTTTCTTGCGGAAGTCTTCCACGTCGATATTTCCTTCCGGGTCGGTAGCGGTAACAAGAATCTTGAAACCTGCCATAGAACTGGAAGCCGGGTTCGTTCCGTGAGCGGAAGCCGGAATCAGGATCACGTTACGATGACCTTCTCCACGAGAGATATGATATTGACGGATCACCATCAAAGCGGAATATTCTCCGGCAGCACCGGAATTCGGCATCAAGCTACATCCGGCAAATCCGGTCACCTTGCACAACATTTCCTCGGTTTCCCGGATCATTTGTTGATAACCCTCTGCTTGAGACATCGGGGCAAACGGGTGGATTGCACCCAACTCCGGCCAAGTGATCGGCAACATCTCAACAGCGGCATTCAATTTCATCGTACAAGATCCCAAAGAAATCATGGAAGTAGCCAAAGAAATATCTCTTCTCTCCAAGTTCTTCATGTAACGCATCATTCCAGTCTCAGAATGGTAGATGTTAAACACGGATTGTTGCAGGATTTCATCGTCACGCAGCATCACCGGATCAAGCACCGTACGGTCATCAAGGAATTGCACGTGTGCAGCCGTCTTTCCGGCAGCTTTAGCGAAAATACCGATCAACGTGTTAATTTCCTTCTCGTTAATCTTCTCGTCCGTTGACAACCCCACGACCTTACCGCAACCACAGTTACAGTAGAACAAGTTGATTTCCTGCTCCAAAGCAGCATCACGCACGGCAGCCTGAGAAACACCCTCCGGCAACTCGAAACGCAATGTATCGAAGAATTTATTTACTTTCAGTTTATAACCCAATTTTTGGATTTCCTCTGCCAATATCACGGCAGCGGAATGAATGTGACGGGCAATTCTCTCCAATCCTTCACGACCGTGATAAGCAGCATAGAATCCGGCCATCGTGGCATTCAAAGCCTTGGCAGTACAGATATTGGAAGAAGCTTTTTCCCGTTTGATATGTTGTTCACGGGTTTGCAAAGCCAAACGCAATGCATGATTTCCCTGTGCATCAATCGTCACACCGATAATACGTCCCACGATGTTACGTTTATATTCCTCTCTCGTCGCCATGTAAGCAGCGTGAGGTCCACCGTAAGACATCGGGATACCGAAACGTTGGGTTGTTCCGACAACCACGTCAGCACCCCATTCTCCCGGAGGGGTCAACAACACGAGACTCATCATGTCAGCCACAACCGACAACAACGCCCCATTAGCGTGTACCCGATCGGCGAATGCTTTATAATCACGTACCTCACCGTTAGCAGCCGGGTACTGGATAATAGCACCGAACACATCCGGGGTAAACTCGAACGTATCATAATCACCGTAAACCAACTCGATTCCTTGCGGGGCAGAACGGGTGATTAACACGTCTTTCGTTTGCGGGAATATCTGATTATCAACAAACAATTTATTGGCTCCCGCTTTTTTCATCTCTTTACCACGCAAACCGTACATCATCGTCATCGATTCTGCAGCAGCCGTGGCCTCGTCAAGTAGCGAACAGTTAGAAATTTCCATCCCGGTAAGTTCCACCACCATCGTCTGGAAATTCAATAAAGCCTCCAAACGACCTTGTGAAACTTCTGCCTGATAGGGAGTGTATGACGTGTACCAAGCCGGGTTCTCCAAAATATTCCGTTGAATCACAGCAGGGGTAATCGTGTCATAATACCCTTGACCGATAAAAGTTCTGTATAATTTATTTTTTGAAGCTACCGCCTTCATCCGGGAGATAAACTCGAACTCGGTAAGAGGAGCCGGCAAATCCAACGTTTTTTTCAAACGGATGGACTCCGGTACGGTTTGTTCGATCAACTCATCAAGTGAACTAACACCAACCACTTTGAGCATATTTTCAATATCCTCTGGACGCGGCCCTATGTGTCTCCACAAAAATTTCTCTGTTGCCATGCAATTTATTCTAATTATTAATGATTTATATTCAATTACACCGTTTCGTCAACGATTGTGTAAAAATAGACATAATTCTCGTCCTTGCAAAAAAACAGCACAGGAATAATCACTCAATCATAACCGAATATTTTCCTACAAACACAAGTATTTTCAAATACGATTGAAAATTTTACCGAGATATTACCATGAATATATCCTTTATTCAAAGAAGATATAGCAAAGTGAAAAACGGGTGAAATCCCGTTGAAATAACATTCAAGTAAATATTCTTTCCCGGAACGTTCCCGGTACACCTTCGCTGCACAGACGCCCGGGAGCGAAGGAGCACCGAAGGTGTTCCGAAGATGAAACGAAAATGTTCCCTGTCTTCATCGAAAATACAACGGGATTTCACCGTGTTATATTACAAGAGACCACTTGATTTTCATCCGAATTCCCATTCTCCCCAACCGAGAAGAAATAAAAAAACGGAGAATCGAAATTCAATTCTCCGTTCCAGCGGGGTGGAAGATCGGTCTCGAACCGACGACCTTCGGAACCACAATCCGACGCTCTAACCGACTGAGCTACATCCACCATTTTGCTTTTGCGCTGCAAAGATAGAATAACTTTCTTTTTCCGCAAAGAAAAGTCCAAAAAAATTAGCGTCCGAACTTGATTTTTCCCGTCTCAATCTCCCGTGCAGCGTAACATAACTGCTCGTACCATTCCTCCCCGTATTTGCGAATGAGAGCATCTTTCAAAAACACGTACACCGGAATTCCCTCTTGCTCACCCTTTAAGCGGGCGCAAGCACAAATCGTCCACTGGTCATAATTCATCGCCTCGTAATTCTGGTACTGTTTCACCCGAATCGGGTACATATGGCAAGATATCGGTTTTCGGAAAGAACTCTCACCCCGGCTCCACGCTTTTTCAATGGCACACCACGAACACCCGTTCTCCTCGATAATATACGCACACTCCCGTCCCCCGATTAGCGGCGTAACCATGTCACCCTCGATGTCGACCACGGAAAAGCCCTGTTCTTCCACGGCAGCAATCCCCTCAGGTTTCATGTGAGGTTTAATCTTCCCGTAATTCTCCCGGATCTGTTCCGCCTCCCCTTCTTCCAAAGGTGCCCCCGAATCCCCCTCCACGCAGCAAATTCCCTTGCAAACTGCTAAATCACAACAAAACTTCTTCTCGAAAATATCCAGACTTATAATCGTATCTCCTATCTGTATCATGTTTTAATTGAAAATTGATGAAAATGATTCCGCAAAGTTACAATAAAAAAGATAGAATCGTTGATCTCTCGCCACCATTACAAGCGATAGGGAACGACGAAAGTGATCAGTTTTCGGAGTAATACCCCGGGGATAATAGGGTATCTCAGTATACTCGCACCGGTGTCTCGTTAATTAGTCAACCGGAAATCAACGAAGAGGATTAATTATCCTTCATCTTGGTTTGATCCATGCATGAGAATTTAACGAGAGTACCCTTCAATCTACTCGAAATACACTCGTAATCTCTTACCGGGATTATATCCTGGAGAATCAAAAGATGTGGTGACGTTGAGCTAGATCGTCAATATCCCCCATGACTTCCTCAATTAACTGCCTCATCTCTTCCGACTTTTTATGAATCAAATTATCCATCGTGTTAATTAACCGTATTTTATCAATCACTTTTCCCAAACTCACTCGCAATTCCCTCGTTTGCCCGACTTGCCCGGCTTGTTCCAGTTTCCGGTAACATTCTTCTAATTGACGCTGATAGATTTTCATTTCCTCTACACCATTATTTATAACACCTATGCAAATAAAGCCCAGAATTTACAGGTAAACTACAATCAAGTCTTGTAAATAACTCCCGAAATGGTGTAATTTACAACCCATAATAAACAATTATTTCGTATATTTGCCCGTACAACTGAATATAAACAACTATGAGTACAGAGACGATACCTATGAGCAAAACACACCACGGACACAGTATAAAACGCGTACGCGATATGCTAGGGATTAAACAAGAAACCTTGGCGGCCGAATTAAACATGACACAACAAGCATTTTCAAAATTAGAGCAAAAAGAACAAATTGAAGACGAAATGCTTGATAAGATTGCAAAAATATTGCACGTTTCCACGGAGGCCCTGAAAACGATGAGTGAAGAGGCTACCATCAACTATTTTAACACGTTTACTAATAGCGAAAACGAACACTTCTTTTCCCAAAATTGTCAATACACGTTTAATCCAATAGACAAAATTGTAGAACTTTATGAACGACTAGTCAAAGCCGAACAAGAAAAAGTCGCTCTACTGGAAGAACAGTTGAAGAACAAGTAACAACAAGATATTTTCAAAAAAGTCTTGCAAGCGGAACATGCATTTACCTACGCTTGCAAGACTTTTCTTTTTCTCATAGTCAACTGCAAAAATCTCAAATACACGAGAAACTACAATATCATTATCGGGATGTTGACCTTATCAAACAAAGAACGCTGGCCATTTACTTGACCAGCGTTCCATTTTTATATCAAACTAATAACGATTTTCCCGTCATTTCCTTGGGCTGTGGAAGTCCCATAATCGCGAGAACCGTGGGGGCGACATCGGCCAGAACCCCGTCCCGCAAGTGATCACACTTGGAATCGGTAACCCAAATACAAGGCACCGGGTTCAGCGAGTGAGCCGTGTTCGGCGTCCCGTCCTCGTTCACCGCGTTATCGGCATTCCCGTGGTCGGCAATAATCAACACGTCGTAACCGTTAGCACGTGCGGCAGCCACGGTCTTACCCACGCACTCATCCACGGTAGCCACGGCTTTCTGGATGGCCTCGTACACCCCGGTATGTCCCACCATATCCCCGTTCGCGTAATTCAAGCAAATGAAATCAACACTCTTTTCATTCAACTGTTCCACGATCTTCTCGGTCACGATAGGGGCAGACATTTCAGGTTGCAAATCGTAGGTAGCCACTTTCGGAGAAGGTACCAAAATACGGCTCTCTCCCTCGAAAGGCTCTTCTCGTCCCCCGTTCAGAAAGAATGTCACGTGAGCATATTTCTCCGTCTCGGCAATACGCAACTGCTTCAACCCCTGCTTGGAAATATATTCCCCGATCGTATTCTCCACGTTCTCTTTATCAAACAGGATATGTAAACCCTTGAATTTCGCATCGTAAGGAGTCATCGTACAATAATACAACGGCATGGTCTTCATCCCGAAATCCGGCTTGTCTTCCTGTGTCAGCACGATGGTCAACTCCTTGGCACGGTCGTTACGGAAATTAAAGAATATCACCATATCACCCGGTTGTATCGTCCCCACAGGCTTCCCGGCCTCGTCCACGCAAACGATCGGTTTGATGAACTCGTCAGTCACTCCCGCATCATAAGAGGCCTGCACTCCCGCCTCGGCGTCCGTTACCGGGGTACCCACACCATTCACTAACAAATCATAAGCCTCCTTGATACGCTCCCAGCGGGAATCCCGGTCCATGGCATAATAACGCCCGATCACGGAAGCAATCTTACCCGTGGATTGTTTCATGTGGTTCTGTAACTCCCCGATAAAACCCTTTCCACTCTTCGGGTCCGTGTCCCGACCATCCATAAAGCAATGAACAAAGGTCTTCTCGATCCCGAACTCCTTCGACAAATCGCACAAGGCAAACACGTGATCCAACGAACTATGCACCCCACCGTTAGAAACCAGTCCCATAAAATGCACCTGTTTCCCGTTCTCCTTGGCATAGTTAAACGCCTTCACGATCTCCGGGTTTTGAGCAATGGAATGATCCCGACAAGCCCGGTTAATCTTCACCAAATCCTGGTAAACCACCCGTCCGGCTCCAATATTCAAATGCCCGACTTCGGAATTCCCCATCTGACCGTCGGGCAACCCGACATTCTCCCCGCTCGTGTACAACAAAGCACGGGGATTATTACTTGCCAATTCCGTGATGTTAGGAGTCGGAGTACTCCCGATCGCATCCGAATGATCGTGTTTTCCAACACCCCAACCGTCCAGTATCATCAATAAAACTCTCTTCATATCTATTTTATTTTTTGTTATTCACTTTTCTAAATTCACAGCAAAGTTAATCTTTAATATCCAGTTTAACGCCTTACAATCAAGGAAAATCAACGAAAACGTTTTAAAGCTCCCCGGCCGTTTATCCAAACTAAAAGAATAAAATATTAAAATTAATAGTACTATGTATTGCATAATACTATTTTTTATTTATATCTTTGCCTTGCATTACAAAAGAACCAAGAGATGAATATTGAAAACACACAAGCTCAAATGAGGAAGGGTATCTTGGAATACTGCATTTTACTGATCATCTCGCAACAGGACGCCTACGTGCCGGATATCATCAGTAAACTGAAAGCTTCCAAGATGATCGTGGTCGAAGGGACGATATATCCCTTGTTGACCCGACTGAAGAATACCGGTCTACTGTCATACCGCTGGGAAGAGTCGCAACAAGGTCCTCCCCGCAAGTATTACAGTATCACGGAACAAGGGCGAGGTTTTCTCAAGGAACTCGAAAACTCCTGGGATGAATTGACCTCTGCCGTGAACAGCATTAAAGAAAACCATAACAACTAACACCACACATCATGAAAAAAACATATACTATAAATTTAAGTGGCAAGATTTTCCATATCGATGAAGACGCACTGGAAAAACTACAAGAATACATCAATACCCTCAAAACATATTACACGCGAGAAGAGGACGGCAACGAGATCATGGATGACATCGAGAACCGGATCGGGGAGCTTTTCACGGAAAACTTGAAAGGACAGTTCCGCGAGGTTATCACTCTCGAAGACGTGGATCAGGTGATCGCCACGATGGGTACGCCTGACGACATCATCGACGAAGACGAGCAGCCCCGGAAATCCGCCCCGAAACAGGCCAAAAAACTATATCGGAACCCAGACAACAAAGTACTTGGTGGAGTGGCCGGGGGACTAGCAGCGTATTGGGGAATATCCCCCTTGCTCATCCGGATAGGTTTCGTACTTCTGTCCTTCTACTATGGAATATTCATTATCGTGTATATCATTTTGTGGATTGCCGTCCCCAAGGCCAAGACGACCAAACAGAAACTCGAAATGAAAGGAGAAAATATAAATGTCTCCAACATCGAACGCTCCATAAAAGACGAGTACCAAGAAATTAAAAACGGCAAGGGTGCCGCTTTCATGAACCGGGTAGGCGAAGGCTTATACGAAGTATTCACCATTATCGGGAAAGTGTTGGCCATTATTATCGGCGTGGCCCTCTTCGTCGGGGGAATCTTCATGCTGTTCGCTTTCCTGTCAGCATTATTTTTACCTAACCTTTATCCTTGGAAAAGTGGTTTTATGGAACTCGCCTACGCATTCACTCCTTTAAACTTCACTTTGGGTAAAATTGCTATATCATTCTTGATTGGAATTCCTATTATCATGATCATTTATATGGCGATCAAATTGTTGTTCTCCTTCAAGAGCAACAACAAGGTGATCGCCCTTTCTGCCCTCTCGTGCTGGATGCTGGGACTCGTCATGCTCATTTTCGTGGGGATCAGTGAAGGTCGAAGCTGGTCGATTGATGGCACCCGCTATGGAGAATCGCTCGAACTGAGTCAACAGGACACGCTCGTTCTACTTGTAAATGAACGCTACAAGATACCTGAAAATCTTTACATCGACCACAACGTGTTCCAATTAGCCTCCAACAACATGATTGCCCCGGACATCAGGATATATTCGGCCGAGGGATCGACCCCGACATTACGTGTACAATTTTACACCCAAGAAGAAAAACCAGTATATGATAACATGGATTTTAACTGGAATTACAAGAACGACACACTCCGATTTGATAATTACATCAAGCTCGCGGGACAATGGAGGGCTCAAAGAGTGACACTGACTCTATACCTACCCGAGAATAAAAAAGTACTCCTTCCATCCCAAACAAGCCAATACTTGAGAAACTTGAGAGATTTTGACAGGGGTGTACGTTCCAGACTAAATAAAGACAAGATATTATTAATCATGCAAGACGGGAAACTCCAACCCCTCATGTAAACTGAAACGGCAGGCCTTCATCCCTTTGGCCTGCCGTTTCTCTCTTTTATTTCTTTGAATCAATCTCCTTTAATAATTCCTTCACCGCAGTCTCCAACTGCTCGTCCTCCCCTTTGATAATCTTCTCCGGAGAGTTGGCAATCTTCACGTCCGGTTCCAGTTGTTTGTTCTCCAGATAGCTACCGTCCGGTAAACGGTAACCCACGATCGGAATCCCAAAATACAACGTCGGGTCCTGCAAAGTCTCCCAAGACACGCTCGTCATGGTTCCCGGCACAGGCATTCCGACAACCTTACCGATTCCCTGATGTTGGTAAACCCAAGGTGTACCGTGGGCATTCGAGTAGTTCGCCTCACAGGTCACCATGATCGAAGGCTTATTCCACCTACGGCTTGGCATATCGCAAGCCTCCCGTCCCCGAACGACTTGCGTGAAATATTTCTTACCACTGAACAGGATCTCAATATCCTCGTGCAAACGGCCACCACCATTGAAACGAGTGTCGATAACAATTCCTTCCCGATCATTATATTTACCCAGAATATCGGCATACACGGAACGGAAACTCGGATCGTCCATACTGGAAATATGCACGTAACCCAAACGTCCTCCCGACAAACGATCCACATCGGCAGCTCTTTGTTTTACCCATCGCCGGTAAAGTAACTCGTTCATCGTACCCTTTGAAATCGGCTCGATCACCTCATCCCAACGTTCCTTGGTAGAGGGGTCATAAATAGAGAACAATACACGTTTACCAGACTTACCCCTCAGCAGGGGATAGTAATCTTCCCCAGCTTTCACCGCTTGCCCGTCAATTTTCTCGATTACCATTCCGGCTTTCAACTTCGAACGGACATTATCAAAAGGTCCTTTCTCCAACACCTCGTCAACTAGCAACCCATCCTTTGAATAATTCACGTTCAACAAGAGTCCCAGCTCGGCAGTCGCCTCACCTCTTGACCCGGGGCGGTAACCCGATCCGGTGTGCGACACGTTCAATTCACCCAACAATTCGCTCAACAACTCGGAGAAATCATAGTTATTATTAATATAAGGTAAAAACTTCTCGTAAGCCTTGGTCATTTTTGCCCAATCCACTCCATGCATATTCTTCTCGTAGAAACGTTTGGCCTCCTGACGACGCACCCTGTCAAACATATATGCCCGCTCGGCAGCCTGATCTAGTTTCATTTCAGCGGAATACGTGATCGGACTTCTTCTCTCCGAACCCAAACTGATCTTCTGCATGGAACGTCCTCCCAACAGGAACAAATCTTTCCCATCCTTATCCATCTCCAAAGACGCCCAACCGCTGTTCAACTTATGCATCACCTTGGTACTCCGTGAACGCAGATCGCTCACCCACAAATCCATACCTCCCTCGAAAGATGCCATATAATAAAGCTTATCACCACTCTTACTTAATATCGCATCTCCCAATTGTGAAGAATTCGGCGTTAACCGCATCACCCGATCCTCGATACCTTTCAACTCGACCTCGATATTCTTTTTCTCTTTCACGGCGAGTTTCGTCTCGCCCTTTTTATCTTTCTGATCCTCTTTCTGTTCTTTATTCTTCAAAGAGGCAATACGTTTCTCCTCCTCTTTCAGCAACTCGTAATCTTCCTTGTTCAACCGGAATTTATCGTAAGCATCCTGATTCATGAACACGATCATTACATCCTGCAAAGAACCCCACGACGCATGGTTACGCATCCCGTAACGTTCACTGGAAAATAAGATGGCATTTCCATCCAACACCCACCGGGGATTACTATCAAAATAACCGCTATTGGTCAGGTTTACAACTTCCCCTTTCCCATCGGCACTCACGATGGCAATATCACTATACGGATCATGACGATTCCCGATAATTTCCATCGCGAACCATTTCCCGTCGGGAGACCATGTATACGTGAAACCATCACCCGTACGGTATTGATATTTATCGTCTGCCACCTGCCGCACTTTCTTTGTCTTCAAATCAACTACCATCAATTTCGTACGATCCTCGATAAAGGCCAATTCCTTCCCATCCGGAGAGAATTGTGGGGCAAACCGCTCTTTGGTTGAAACCGGAAGAACGGCCTCCTCTTCGATTAAAGTTGCATTCGGGAAATTCACCTCTTCCTCACGGGCAATCTTCGCCGTGTAGATATTCCAATTTCCTCCCCGTTCGCTGGCGTAAGCAATCGTCCGGTTATCAGGAGCAAAGCTCAACCACTTCTCTCCCTCCGGAGTCGTGGTAACTTGTTTCGTCGTCGTGTAATCGGTGGAAGTCACGAACACATCTCCCCGGATAATCATGGCCACCTGTTTCCCGTCCGGCGAAACAGTCGCACTTGTTGCCCCAGAAGTAAAACGCAACGAGGCAATATTATCTTTCGCATTGTCACCAATAATATCCACTTTCACTTTCTTGGGACTTCCGGATGCATCTTTCACGTATATTTCACCGTCATAACCAAAACACAAACGCCCATTACCCGCGATACTCAAGAAACGCACCGGGTGAGTCTTGAAAGAGGTCTCTGCCTTCACAGCAGAAGGATCGGCCACCGGGAATGAGTACACGTTAAACGACCCCTCCCGCTCACTTAGGAAATATACTTTTTGTTCATCCGGAGACAACACGGGAGAACGATCTTCCCCTGCCCGGTCAATCAGACGGGTATGTTTCCCGCTTTTCATATCATAGCGATAAATATCACGTGTGATAGACGAGGTATGATGTTTACGCCATTCATTCTCCCCGCCTTTTTTATCCTGGTACAAGAATGCATCACCCGATTTGAAGAAACAAATCTCTTCTGCCGGGGTTGCCAATATCTGCCGGGGACGTCCCCCATCCACCGATATGGCATACAATTCGGTCATGGAACCTGCCGGAAATAAAGCACTCTGTGCGGGATCACTCATTTGCGCCCCGTAAATAATTTCTTTTCCATCCGGGGTAAACGTGTAGGGTATCTCCCTTGCAGAATTCGTCGTCACTTGCCTGGTATCACCTCCCCGGGCCGACATCACGAAAATATCGAAATTACCATTCCGATCACTCGTGAACGCAATCTGTTTCCCATCCGGAGACCACACGGGATACGATTCATACGCCGGATGTGTGGTCAACTGGCGAGCCTCGCCACCTTCTGCGGGGACAACATAAATATCCCCCTTATAACTAAATGCAATTTGCTTTCCATCGGGTGAAATCTTCGGATAACGCATCCAAAGAGGTCCCGCCTGAACGAAAAAAGCAACAAGTAAAAAAGTAATAGTCAATACGATTTTATTCATCCTTCATTTATTTTGGTATTTAACTTAGCGCAAATATACAATCCGGGATTCCGGCATCCAGATAAAACGGGTAAAATCACCCCCTTGAATAAGGGCAAGGCCATTCCCACACGCTCCATTTTCCCGGTATAATTGAAGAATTTTCTCACAAATCGGATCACCGGGACCCCACTTGATACACTGTCGAACACAATCATCAACAATCATTCCTCCATAGAATTCGAGACAAGGAATTTCCCGGATCTCGCCTCCGGTATTCACCACGTCCATCACCTTCCCGTCCTTCAAAACAACATATCCATTCTTCACGAATTCAAATCCGGGTAACAAAATATAATTAGCCGCAATCTTTCTCATTCAGAATATGATCTTATTTCTTTTTTGCAGATTTCCTCTCAAGCTCCATCTGTCTCCTCTGCTCGTATTCCTTTTTCAATTGTTTCTCCCGGTTCGGGGCCACATACGTTTTAAAGATTTCGGTTTTGTACACGCAGCCTTCCCGGTCATTCAACTTCTTTACTTTCACCCTCGTATCCCGGTCACTCTTGGGAATCTTCATGAATAACTTCGTGTAGCTGGAATCCGCCACGTAGAACTCCCAGTCTTTCTTGTAAGGGCGCAACGTGTCAACTCCCACGTACTGATCCAGAACTTTCAGCGTATCATTATCGGCAGACAAGAAATAAGTCTGTATGAAATTCCGTTTTCCCCGGTCAGATTTTTCCAACTTTATCGTCGAGGTAAACTTATACATACCGGGAACAATGCTATCCAATTTCACCAGCACAAATTGATTCCGCTTATCGAAATAAACCGTATCGGCTTTCACCACACGTGTTTCGTACACAATAGAATCTTTCTTCCGGACTTTAGCTTGCGTAGAATCCGGGCGTATAGTATCTGCCACGATCATCGTGTATCCCGGGAACAGATTAACCGTATCATTCACGGTCAATTCTTTCCACTCTCGCATGATTTTCGTCTGGCGACGACTCAAGGTATCAATCACCACGTCATAAATTTTATTGAATAACGCTGATTGTAAGGAATAGTAAGTTACGCAAGAATCAAAATCCTCCCGTGTAATCCCGTATTTCTCAAACAGATCGTTATAATATAAATAATTGTCCTTTTCGGTTCGTATATCACCCCGTGCGACCGACAACATACCATCAGTCGTGTGCATATCAATCAATAAAGACGTAAATTGATCCTTGTCCAACGGGACCTTCTTCGAACAAGCCGTTATCGCCGCAATAATCAATATCACCCATAAAATACGCTTCATATCGCTAAAACTTTTAGTATTTATTCCTCGCTCTTTTTTTCTAGTTTCTCCCGCACCATCCTATTCAACTTCGACGAGAACAGAAATTCGTTCAATGCCTTGTTGTTCGTGTACATGATCTCTTCGTTACTGCCTTCCCATTCTTTGTGTCCTTCATGGATAAACAACACCTTTTCCCCGATCTCGAAAACCGAGTTCATATCGTGCGTGTTTATAACCGTGGTCATATCATATTCATGTGTCAACTCGGACAACAGATTATCAATCACGATCGAGGTCAAAGGATCCAAACCAGAATTCGGCTCGTCACAAAACAAGTATTTAGGCTGCAAAACAATAGCCCGGGCAATAGCCACTCGCTTTTTCATTCCTCCACTGATCTCCGCAGGATAAAGATTCTCCACGTTATTCAGGTTCACCCGATTGAGGCAGAAAATAGCCCGCTCCGTTTTCTCCTTTTCCGTCATCGAGGAAAACAGATTTAACGGGAACTTCACGTTCTCCAACACGGAAAGCGAATCAAACAATGCCCCGCCTTGAAAAACCACTCCCAGTTCCTTCCGAATATCCTTTATCTGTTTGTTATTCATCACGGTAATATCTCGATCATTATAGAATATCTTTCCTTTATCAATCGAGTGCAAGCCAATCAACGACTTTAATAACACGGTCTTCCCGGAACCACTCTTCCCGATAATCAAATTTACCTTTCCCGGTTCGAAAACAGCATCAATATCCGTCAACACCTCTTTTTTATCAAATGACTTACATACCCCTTCCGCCCGTATCATTACAATAATATTTTGGTTAATATCAAGTTTACAAGCAGGATGGCAATACTACTATCCACCACAGCTTTCGTACTCGCCTTACCGACTTCCAGCGCCCCTCCCTGCACGTTATACCCGTAGAAGGCAGGAATAGAAGTAAATATCACGGCAAAAAACAAAGTTTTGACAATAGAATAGGTCACGTAGTAAGGATTGAATGCAAAATGCAACCCGTGTATATAATCATCATAGTTCACCACACCAGATGCCAACCCCGACAGGATCCCTCCGATAATACCGATAAACACGCTGAATATATAAAGCACCGGATTTACCACCAAGGCCGCTGCAATCTTCGGCCCCACCAAATATGAAACGGAATTCACTCCCATCACCTCCAGCGCCTCGATCTGTTCCGTGATTTTCATGCTACCGATCTCGGATGCGATATTACTACCAATCTTCCCGGCCAAAATCAAGCTCACGATCGTCGACGAGAACTCCAGCAATAACGTCTCCCGAGTCAAATAACCGATCAGATAGCGAGGTAGCAGAGGACTTGACATATTGTAAGCCGTTTGCAGCGTCAACACCGCCCCGATAAAGAAAGAAATAATCATCACCAACATCACGGAATTCAACCCCAACTTCTCCAACTCGTTAGTCAATTCTTTTAAATAAACTTTCTTCTTCTCAGGTTTCGTGAAGATACGCCCCATAAACAATATGTAAGCTCCTATCTTATCTAATACTTTCATCTATATTAACTCCTTAAATAATACCTTCCTGTAAACCCTGTCTCAAATTTTATCGTAAAAATAGAAATTATTCACGGATTTATTACTAATTTCGACAACAATAAGATGAATTTAATTTTAAATGTATAACTAAATAAGATGAATAAAAACTCATATTGCGTTATAATGGCCGGCGGTCTCGGAAAACGTTTCTGGCCCGTGAGTACGAGAGCCTGTCCGAAACAATTTTGTGACATCTTAAATGTCGGGAAAAGTTTCCTCCGTCAAACCTTTGAAAGAGCAAATCAAATTTTTGATACCCAAAATATATTCATTGTTACAGGTACCGCCTACGAAGAGCTGACGAAACAGCAAATCCCGGAAATTCCTTCCGAGAATATTCTGAAAGAACCTTTCGGCAAGAACACCGCCCCATGCGTGGCTTATGCGGCCTACCGGATTGCCCGGGTTAACCCGCACGCAAGCATGGTTGTTGTCCCTTCCGACCATTTTATCACGAATGACGCAGTCTACCTTGACAACATTCAGAAAGGGATTTCTTTCGTTGAACAGTTCGGCGGATTACTTACCATCGGTATCAATCCAACCCGCCCGGAAACAGGATACGGGTATATCCAGATCAAGAAAAACAAGTTCTCCGAATTCATATCCAAGGTTAAAACGTTCACCGAAAAACCGGACAAGGAACTGGCAAAAGTTTTTTTGGAATCGGGTGATTTCCTTTGGAATGCCGGGATATTTATCTGGAAAGTAGAAGATATTATCGAAGAGTTCAAAACATACCTCGAAGATATGTATTTATTATTCGAGCAGGAATATAAAAATGTGGAGAACCCGGATTCTCCCGAAAATATCGCTCACATCTACGGACAATGCCGTAATATTTCCATCGACTTCGGTATCATGGAGAAGTCCGCAAAAGTCTATGTCATGAAAGGTGAGTTCGGTTGGTCCGATGTCGGCACGTGGCACTCGTTCCATGAAATCAGCCCGAAAGACGAGAATAACAATGTATCCAACAGCGAACAAGTCCGCTTAATCGAAACAAAAGAATGTATTATTAACGTTCCCCAAGACAAGAAAGTCATTATTGAAGGGATCGAGAATTGTATCATTGCGGAAAATAATGACATTCTAATGATCTGCCACCGGGATCACGAGGATAACATCCGGCATTTCGACGATATGCTAAAACATACAACAAAGGAGCTTAATTAAAGCTCCTTTTCTTTTTATATCTTTACCCGAACCTCCTCAATCCGGGCACTCTTGACACTTACGATTTCAAAAGATATATCCTCAATAGAGATGCGTTCTCCCTCTTCCGGGATATCCTCATTGTAATAAAGAATCAACCCGGCCAAAGTCTCGTACTCCTCATTCTCCGGAAGATTCAAATCATATTTTTCATTCAGATAATCCACTTCAAGACGGCCGGAGAAAATATATTCATCGGGAGCGACCTGTTCTTCTTTCAGATTCAAACGGTCATGCTCATCCTCGATCTCCCCGAAAATCTCCTCCATAATATCTTCAATCGTAACCATCCCGGCCGTTACGCCAAATTCATCAACCACGACCGCCACGCTTTTCTGTTCCTTCGTGAAAAGATTCAACAACCTCAAGGCCGACATAGTCTCGGGAACAATCAATATTTTGCTCACCGCCTTCTTCACGGTTTCGGGATGATGAAACAAGGCAGATGAATGTACATAACCGATCACGTTATCAATCGAATCCCGGTAAATCAATATCCGAGACAACCCCGTTTTTACAAATAGTTCCCTCAACTCATCCAGACTGCCATCTATCGACAAGGCCACGATATCCGGACGGGGAACAATACATTCCCTCAATTTCACTTCCGAAAAATCCAACGCATTCCGGAACAATTTAATATCGTGTTCGTCCTCATTTTCTTCTCCCCCGGTCTCACCCTCTTCTATCAAATTATTTAAATCTATCTTGCCAAAAGCCCGATTTTCCTCTTTATGCGTCAGTTTGCGTCCGGTAAATATCCTCAGCAACAATCCTCCGAACCACACGGAGAAATACGAGATCGGGAAAAACAGGATATAAAACAAAAATACCGGAATAGCGAATACCCGCAAAAACACATTCGGCCTCAAACGGAACACGGCTTTCGGGAAAAACTCTCCCGTCACCAGCATGATCAACGTCGAGATCAACGTCACGAGAATCATGCGCAATCCCAGCGAAATTCCGACACCCTCCAACCTAGGATCAAGATAATCGGACATAAAGATACCATAAATAACCATCACCACGTTATTCCCTACCAGAATCGTGGTAATATACATTCCCGAATTGGAAACAAAAAGATCGATCAACTTCTGCGTGATGCCCTTGTTCGATTTATCTATCTCTATCCGAAGTTTATTGGAGGCCATAAAGGCAATTTCCATTCCCGAAAAGAAAGCAGACAAGACCAGACAGATCAATATGGCAACAAATCCTGACATTTAAGGTTTATTTTCAATTTCTACCACTCCCGTGATCTTGTTAAAGACCGGATTTTTCAAGGACTGATCCGACTTGAAACCTTTATTCCCCTCTATAATCTGGTCCCCGGAAGTAAGCCGGGAATAACGATCGGAATAAACGATCTCTTTTTTCATATCCCAGTACATCAAGTCGGTTTCCAACTTCTTCCCTTCGGCATTAATCACAACTACCTCGTTACGCAATTCCCACAGCATCTCCTCTTCCAACTTCTTCGCGTACTTTGATGTGATAGAACCGACCATACTACCGTCCTTCTCGTACAATTCCGCATGTATTCCTTTCGGGAATTCATCATACTTCTTGTCGTCCTGATTATATTTATTATAAAGAGGGGTTATTACTTTATATTTCAACAATGCGGAATCGGAATAAAATAACTCCATATTCTCCCCGGACATTTCAGGCATACCGTTCCGGTTCCCAATCGCATCCACATCCTTCATATTCGTTTTACACGAAAAGAGCATTACCGTCCCTAAAACAAGGACGGTAATGCTTTTTATTTTTAATGCTCGATATAGAAAGGTCATGTATTTAATCTCTAAATCTAGCAGTCGTTGTCTCGTTAATCCATCCACCGACTTTCACGCTTTTCCCTGCCGTAATATCACGGAAGAAAGCTTCGTCCTTCGTCGGGAAGTGAGGGGAATACCGTTCAATATATTCGTTAGCCTTTGCCGCTACTGACGGATCAACTTGTTTAGCTTTCACAAATTTATCCACGGCAGCCCAGAATACGGTACGTTTATCAAACTCGTCTCCTTCATAGTCATTGCTACTTACCGCATAAGCCAAACCAATCGTGATGTAAGCATCACCCATATTCGGGTTTGCCTTCAAAGCATCTAAAGCATATTTTTTTGCTGACGGATAATTTTTCTTTGACAAATACACCTGTGCCAGCTTGTAATTATAATCTGCTTTAGCTTTCGGATCATCTGATTTATCAATAGCCTCCTTCAAATATTGCTCGAATTTAGCAATATCTTGTTTTGAAAAGAACATCATGGCCAAACTGTAAGCAGCATCGGCACTCGGTTCCTGCTGATAAATCTTCTCGGCAACCGTAGCGTACAACGGCAAATCAGTACATTCACGTCTTCTCAAAATAGAAGAAATTTCTTTCAAAACAGGCAGACTATCTTTATTCGCCTCGTATTTCTGATTTAACAAACCGGCTAATGTATTACAATCAGCATACCCGGACTCGAAGAAAATAGCATCCAATGCAGATTTACATACGGCAAAATTATCACATCCTTTTTCACCCGATGCCAAACGCTTGTCCGCAAAATCAGAGAATTTCATGTACAAATTAATGAATTCCTCCTGAGATAACTGATTTTGTTGTACCAACCCACAACCGACTTCAAAAGTGGCATGGATCAACTGGGGCGGAGTTCCTTCTCCTTCCAATTCATACGACTTCATCAAGTTATCAAACCCGGCTTTCAACATATTAATATCCCCATTGGAATATTTCACTTGAGCCATACCTTTTTTCCCAAGAACATATCCTTCACGACTCTTTTTTGCCATGTATTGAAGACGACGGTCAAAAAGCATCATTAAAGTATCCACGTACTCTTTCTTTTTTGTCTTTTGAATCATGTACTCAATAATGTCTTCCCCCCGAATATAGGTATTTAATTGAAATGCAGGTGCGTTCAAGAAAACGTATCTCCAAGAGGGCAACGCTTCTTCGTAATTTTTCTGTTTCCAGTATTCCGTGTACAGAGAAGCATTCAGAATCGTATTCGCACTATCCAATCCATACTGTGACTCCAACGTTTGCGCTTTCGTCGGTAGAATGAATAGAAGCATTCCAAATGCTATAACAGCAATCTTTTTCATGGTCATCCCTTTTATTTAAGTTAGTTCGAATAAGTTTTTTCATCATAGCCAGTCTCACCCACATGAGGACTATCGCAAAATTACCACTATTTCTTTAAAACGGAAATGTTTCACATATTTTTCATGTATAATTAACCGTTTTTTGGTATTCTAAAATTCTGTTTAAACCCGTGATCACCAACTTGTCTTCAAAAAAAACGGTCCGTTTCAACGTTTTTTTCAGATATTCACTTCCGCCACCCGTTATAATTACCGCGGCAAAGGGATTATTTCGGAGCAACTCATCTATATACCCTCTTACTTCAAAAAGTATACCATTCATCACCCCATTTAAAATTGCATCATGCGTATTCTTTCCGACATACCCGTGTTCCATGGAACACTTCACCAATGGAAGACTTGCGGTGAACTCGTTTAGCGCCCGGAAACGGATACCCAGACCCGGAGAAATATTCCCTCCCCGGAACTCTCCGTCCGCACTGACAAAATCATACGTGATCGCCGTACCGGAATCAATCACCAGCAACTCCCTACCCGGAAAAAGGAAGGCCCCACCCACGCAACCGGCAATCCGATCAACGCCCAATGTCTTCGGGGTATCATATCCCAATCGTATCGGCAAGGGAATTTCCGATGACACTTCACAAAAGAAAGTAGAAACCTCCCGCAATCTTTCCCGAACCTCCGTCGAGATGGCTCCCGTACTCGACAAAATCAAGTTTACCGCCTTCCCGTTTTTTCGATAACTCGTCGCCAGATCGTACACTTCCGGTAATCCCAATCCACACTCCACCCAATCGCCTTCATCAAAAACGGCATACTTGGTTCGTGTATTTCCAATATCAACAATTAGATTCATAGCTTAATTATTACCATAAGCAAAGTCTCGCATCTCCCGCGTGATTTCCGATACCCGATTAATATCGGCAATATTCGTGAAAACCAGACTCAACTTATCATTCTTTTCGCTGATCTTGCAAGGGATCACCTGTTTCTGTATAAATTTCAATAGCTCGCTAAACACGGGAGAGGCATAGAATGGCGAATTCTGGTCACTGATAAAATAAACAATCATCTTGTTATTCTTCACCATCAACCGCTCAATTCCCAAGCCTATACATCTCTGACGAATCCGGACCACTTCCATCAACCCGACAACCGAAGCGGGAATCTCGCCAAAGCGATCCTTCATCTCTATCTCGAAACGCTGCAAAGCCTCTTCGTTCGCAATATTATCCAACTCCCGGTACAAGCGGATTCGTTCGCTCACGTTCTCCACGTAAGTATCGGGGATTAACAAAGCAAAATCCGTGTCGATCACACAATCCGAGGCAAACACCTCCGGTTCATCCGGATGCTCCTTCTGCAATTCGGGAAACTCCTCGTCCCTCAGTTCCACCAAAGCCTCATTCAGAATCCGTTGATACGTCTCGTAACCCACCTCTGCGATAAAACCAGATTGCTCTCCACCTAGAATATTCCCGGCCCCACGAATATCCAAATCCTGCATGGCAATATTGAACCCACTCCCCAAACCGCTGAAATCCTCGATTGCCTTCAACCGTCTCCGGGCATCCGCATTCACTAATTCCAAGGGTGGGGCCAGCAAATAACAAAAAGCCTTCCGGTTGGAACGCCCCACCCGTCCCCGCAACTGGTGTAAATCACTCAATCCGTAATTTTGGGCCTGGTTAATAATAATAGTATTCGCATTAGGAATATCCAACCCCGACTCCACGATCGTCGTGGCTATCAACACGTCGTAATCTCCCCGCACGAAATCATGCATCACCGTCTCCAACTCCTCCCCGCTCATCTGCCCATGTCCCACACAACTCTTAATACCGGGAATCAAACGATGAATCATATATTGAATATCCCGGATATTATCCACCCGGTTATGGATAAAAAACACCTGTCCTCCACGGCTCACCTCGTAAGAAATCGCATCCTTAATCACTTTCTCATCAAAACGATGCAACTCCGTCACAATCGGGTAACGATTAGGCGGGGCCGTACGGATAATCGACATATCCCTCGCCCCCATCAACGAAAATTGCAGCGTCCGCGGGATCGGTGTCGCCGTCATGGTAATGGTATCCACATTCAATTTCAAACGTTTCAACTTCTCCTTCACCGCCACCCCGAACTTCTGCTCCTCATCAATCACCAGCAAACCGAGGTCCTTAAATTTTATATCATTGCTTGTCAAACGATGCGTTCCGATGATAATATCCACCTTCCCCGCTTCCAAATCTTTCAAAATCCGCTTAATATCAGCACTTTTTTTCATCCGGCTGATATACTCGATCCGGCAAGGCATCCCCTCCAAACGTTTCTTGAAAGTATTATAATGTTGATAAGCCAAAACCGTTGTCGGCACTAACACGGCCACCTGCTTACTATCAGCCACTGCCTTGAATGCCGCACGAATAGCGACTTCCGTTTTTCCGAATCCCACGTCCCCACAAACCAAACGGTCCATCACGTGAGGACTTTCCATGTCCGCTTTTACCGCCTCGATCGCCTTCATCTGATCCGGCGTTTCCTCGTACATAAAGGATGCCTCCATCTCGTCCTGCAAAAAACTATCTTTCGAGAATGCATAAGCCTCCTCCCGCCTGCGCTTGGCATACAGGGCTATTAACTCTCGGGCAATATCCTTTACCCTCGACTTGGTCCGCTGTTTTAATTTATTCCAGGCCTCCCCACCCAACTTACTCACGGTTGGCGGTTCACCATCTTTTCCCTTATACTTGGAAATTTTATGCAATGAATGGAGACTCACGTACAATTCGGAATTATTCTTATACACCAAACGTATGGCCTCCTGAATTTTCCCGTCATTATCGATCTTTGTCAACCCACCGAAACGCCCGATCCCGTGATCGATATGCACCACGTAATCACCGGGATGTAGGTTCTGCAATTCGCTGATCGTGATGGACTCCCGCCCTTTCCGAATCTGCGAAGTCTTCAAACGGTATTTCTGGTAACGATCGAAAATCTGATGTTCCGTGTAAATACACACCTTGATCTGGGCATCGCTGAATCCCTCGTGAATCGTTCCCTCCACGGGTACAAAATTCACCTCATGCCCCTTATCCGAGAAAATATCCCGCAACCGCTGGAGCTGCATATCATTCGTGGAACAAAGATAAACCGTGTACCGATCCATTTGCTTGTCCAGCAAATGCTCTGCCAGCAAATCAAACTGCTTGTTCACGGCTGGTTGCACCTCCGCCTCCAAACGAATCACCTCGCCCCGGAAAAACAATTCCGGCCCCCACTCCACCACGTTATTCCCCTCGATCGTCCGGAACAAACTATCCGACGTGATCAGGAACTCTCCGGCATCCAGCTCTTTTAACGAATTAATGCGGTCATGAATCAACAAGGAATTCTTCATCCACCACGTGGTCTCTTTCCCAATAAACTCGGTCAACCCCACGTTATCATTTTTATCCGTAGACTCACTCAAATCGGGCACGATCACCACCTTGTCAATCAACTGCTCGGAAAGCTGCGTCTCTACATCAAAATAACGGATACTTTCCACCTCGTCCCCGAAAAAGTCTATCCGCACCGGACGCTCTTCCGCAAAAGAATAGACATCCACGATACTCCCCCGGATAGAAAACTGTCCAGGTTCATACACGAAATCATTCCGTTCGAAACCGTACTCTCCCAACAACGACTCCAAAAACGTTATCGACAGCTTGTTCCCCTTGATCACGGGCATCGACATATCGGCCAACATCTTTTTACTCACCACCTTCTCGGCCATCGCCTCCGTGTAAGTGACCACCATCCCCACCTCCTTTGCCGTCAAGGCATTCAGCACCTCTGTCCGAACCAGGATTGAATCGTTATCTTTATCTTCAAAATTACCGGAACGCCGAAACGAGGAAGGCAGAAAACGCACGTTCTCCTCGTCATAAAAAGTCAATAAATCATTATAAAAATAGGCTGCCTCCTCCTTGTCGTTCAACACGAAAAGCTGCAATCCTTTCATCTCCCGTCCCACGGCAGCAGCGATAAAAGCCACGAGCGAACCGATCCCGTTTTCCAACTTTATCTTTGTCCTCGTCTGCTTACGCAATCGATTGACAATTTTCTGAACAACAGGATGACCTTGAAATAAATCTAATAACTCTCTTGCTTCCAAATCTTTGTCCCTTTATCAAAAAAACGGCATACCTTTCAGCATACCGTCTTCAACCCTCAGGTTCTATATTTTAAATGATAAGCATGGCATCGCCATAAGTACCAAAACGATATTTCTCCTTAACCGCCTGATTATACGCTTCCATAACGTGTTCATACCCACCGAAGGCCGCCACCATCATCAATAACGTTGAATAAGGCAAATGGAAATTGGAAATGAAAGCATCCGGCACGCTGAAATCATACGGGGGGAAGATAAACTTGTTCGTCCACCCTTCAAATTCAGTCAACCGTCCTTTCGTGGTCACGCAACTTTCTAACGTACGTACCACCGTCGTACCCACAGCACAAATTTTATGCTTTTCATCTTTTGCATCATTCACGATCTTCACTGTTTCCGGTGTCACGAAGATTTGTTCCGAATCCATCTTGTGTTTCGTCAAATCCTCCACATCCACCTCCCGGAAGTTCCCCAGACCGACGTGCAACGTGATATAAGCAAAATCAATCCCCTTGATCTCCATCCGTTTCATCAACTCGCGGCTAAAATGCATACCCGCAGTCGGAGCTGCCACCGCACCTTCATGCCGGGCAAAAATAGTCTGGTAATTCTCGGCATCCTCCGGTTCCACCTTCCGGTTAATAAAACGAGGAAGTGGGGTCTCGCCCAATGCGTACAATTCCTTCTTGAACTCGTCATATTCACCATCGAACAAGAAACGTAAAGTTCTCCCGCGAGAAGTGGTATTATCAATGACCTCCGCCACCATACTATCATCTTCCCCGAAATACAACTTATTCCCGATACGTATTTTCCGAGCCGGATCAACCAGCACATCCCAGATACGCAATTCCGGGTTCAGCTCTCTCAGCAAGAACACCTCGATCTCTGCCCCAGTTTTTTCCTTGTTTCCATATAATCTCGCCGGAAACACCTTGGAATCGTTAAAAACGAACACATCCTTCTCGTCAAAATAATCAATCACATCTTTAAATACCTTGTGTTCAATCTTTCCGGTTTTCCGATCCAGAACCATCAACCGGGCCTCATCCCGGTTAGGCGTCGGATGTAACGCAATCAACTCCGGCGGCAACTTATATTTAAACTTAGATAATTTCATGTTGAATAATGTTTATATATTAATCAAATCTTGCTAAATTACAAATTTTCCTGTAAAACTCCAATAATTTCATCCATTTTAAACCCATCTTCTACCCGAAAGTCCCCGACACGGGTTCTTCTTAGAGCTGACAAATGCGAACCACTCCCGCAGACTTTTCCCAAATCATGAGCCAGCGAACGGATGTACGTTCCCTTGCTACACACGATCCGAAGTTCCACTATTGGAAATTCCGCTTTCAATATTTCAATCTCCCGGACCATCACCTTCCGGCTCTTCATCTCCACCTCGTCCCCCCGGCGTGCCATCTCGTACGCCCGGACCCCGTCAACACGAACAGCCGAATAAGAAGGCGGGAACTGTTCAATCTCCCCGATAAACTGCTGGACCGCCCACTCCAAACAAGCCCTATCCACTTGTTCATACGGGAACTCCTTGTCAAAAGATGTCTCCAAATCATAAGAAGGAGTCGTATGCCCGAAAGTAATCTCCGCCACGTACTCTTTCTCCTGTCCCATATACTCCTCGATCTTCTTTGTCTCCTTCCCCACGCATACAATCACCACTCCCGACGCCAAAGGGTCCAACGTCCCTGCATGCCCCACTTTTATCTTCCCGTATCCTTTTCTCAAGCAAATACGAACTTTGTTCACCACGTCAAACGATGTCCAATGCAATGGCTTATCGACCACGAACACCGCTCCTGCCCGAAAATCCTCTCCTTCTCTAAAAAAAATATTACCCCACTTGCTCATTATCCCAAAACAATCGTCAACATTCCCACAATAGCGCAATAAAGAGCAAACCAAATCAACTTACCCTTTTTCACGATATTAATCATCCAACGACAAGCTATACATCCCGAGACAAAAGCCGCCATGAATCCCACTAACAGCGACATTGTTGAGATACCACTTGCTTCCGCCGAAAATCCTCCTTTCATCAAATCCAGCAAAGCCTCACCCAAAATGGGAATCAACACCATCAAAAAAGAGAATTTGGCCACCGCCTCCTTCTTGTTTCCCAACAATATACCGGTTGCAATAGTCGAACCGGAACGGGACAAACCAGGCAACACGGCACACGCCTGCGCCAACCCGATCACAAACGCATCCCGATACGAGATTTTCTCTTTCACCCGGGGTTTTGCATAATAAGCGAATGACAACAACACCGCCGTTACCAGCAACATACACCCCACAACCGTCAATCCCGAACCGAACAACGCTTCCACGTAATCCTTGAAACAAAATCCCACGATAGCCACCGGTATCATGGAAAGAAATATCTTCAACACGTAGACCATTTCATCATTATACTTGAACACGAAAAAGCCCTTGAACAACACAGAAACCTCTTTCCACAAAATCACGATCGTACTACAAACCGTTGCCGCATGAACCACCACGGCAAATGTTAAATTTTCCTCTCCTTCTAACCCGAAGAGAGCGCTAAAAATCTGCAAATGCCCGGAACTACTCACCGGTAAAAACTCTGTAAGTCCCTGGATGATACCAAGCACCAATGCCTCAAACCACTCCATCTATGAATTGAAAATTGAGAATTGAAAATTGAGAATGCACGCACATCAATATTCAATTACATTAATATTTAATTTTTCTCCTCCCCCTTCGTTTTGGGTTTCCGCATAATACCCCAGAAAACGAAACCGAAACCGAATAACACCACGATGGGCGCTAACGTGATCCGGCGAAAACTAAAAATGTCATAATTAAATGTATCGGGCGAATCCGCTCCCCCTCCCATCATCAAGAGGAAGCCCACAATAACGATCCCGAAACCGATTAGGATCATTTTGTAATTATCCTTCGGTATAGGAAAACCGTCTTTCTTTTCGTTTAAAATTCTTGCCATATATTTTTATTTACACGTATAAATCATTCAAATCCCGCCGCAAATAACGACGTACCGAGAACCAAGCCGAGAAAAATGACAACACCACCCCAGACAGGATCACAAAAGCCACCATAAACAGAATCACATCCTGCCGCATAATATTAATCACGTTCCCCACGTTCTCCTGCACGAAAAATATCGCTCCCAGCAAAACCAAGTTAGCGATCAGTGCCCCGAAGAACCCTCGCCACATACTCCCATACACGAAAGGCTTGCATATAAAAAACGGCGTGGCCCCCACCAACTGCATCGTTTTGATCAACAGCCGCTGCGAGTAAACTGCCAGATGAATCATGTTACGAATCAACGTGAACGAAATCAACACCAACACCGCCCCGACAATCAAAAAGAGAATCGTAATCCGCCGTATATTCTCGTTAATACTTTCAATCATGGATTTCTGGTAATACACCTCGTGAATAATATCAAATCTTGCCAATCCTTTCTCTATCATCGCCAGCGAATCGTTATTCGCATATGCCGGGTTCAACTTGATCTCAATGGAAGGCAACAATGGGTTTGCTCCCAAAATTCGCTCAAAATCCTCTCCCATCTCTTTCTTGAAAGACTTCGCAGCCTGTTCCTTTGTCACATACTTGGAAGTGTAAACGTAAGGCTGGGTATCCAGAATCTTTTGCACCCGCTTGATCTCCACCTCATTCGTGTTATCCTTCACGATCACGGCAAAACCGATATTCCGTTTCACGTGATCCGAAATCGCCCGAGCATTCAACAAAATAAATACAAGCATACCGACCACAATCAATACCAGAGAAATACTGATTGTGGGAACAAAATAAGCACTTTTTCCCTTTCTACTTTCTGTCTGCGACATTTTTTCTGTCTTAAAAACTTGACAAATATAATCATTCTACACCCGAGAACAACCCATTTCTTAAAAAAAATCGCAAAATCACATCTCCACTAGACCCCATTCGCCCTCCCGTTCTCCAATATTCACCTCTTTTCCCTTTAGTAACTGCATGAAAAACAGTTTTCAAGAAATGAATTAAAAAAATCCTTTGCATTTTCTTATCAAACCCTTTGCTGGAAACAAAAAATGCTCTATATTTGCAATCGCAAAAAAGGAAAGCGTTCCTAGAAAATTTTGCAAGCAATCATGCGAAAATAGCTCAGTTGGTAGAGCATAACCTTGCCAAGGTTAGGGTCGCGGGTTCGAGTCCCGTTTTTCGCTCCAAGTTGCTCGAGTGGTGGAATCGGTAGACACGCGGGACTTAAAATCCCGTGGCCATTGCGGCTGTGCGGGTTCAAGTCCCGCCTCGAGTACACGGAATATTAAGGAGTTAGTAATCACTAGCTCCTTTCATTTTATTCTAAATTTTCTATCGCACTTTTTAAATATTTTTTCTCGATGCCCTAAAAACGATATGCGGCATTTCGACTCCCCGGTAATATTTGATAAGAATATCAACTTCACTCATTCCGTTTCGTCGTGCCACATTCTGGGAAGCCACGTTCGAATCTCGAATAATGGAATAAACATCATCAAAATCTAGAACCTGAAAAGCATACTCTTTACAAGCAATAGCTGCCTCTGTGGCAAATCCTTTATGCCAAAATTCTTTCCGGAACAAATAACCGACTTCCGGCACCCATCCCCCGTTATATTCTTGATACGTGATGCCACATTGCCCGATAAGCTCCCCGCTACTCTTCTCGACAACCGCCCACAAAGCGAAACCGTCATTCTCGTACCGCCGAAACATCTTGTCCAACCATACCTGAACTTCCTGATCACTAAAGGCCCCCTCGTAAGCATACATCACTTCGGGATCCTGTAATAATTTACAAGCCTCTCTAAAATCACTCTGCTCTAACTTTCTTAGAACCAATCTTTCCGTTTCCAGTATCATTTCATCCATCTTCTTAGTCCCTACAAAAATAATTCATTCACCCCAAAAGTTGAAGGACTCCCTCAAAAATAAACTGCCCCCAAAAGTAAATAACACTTTTGAGGACAGTCCTGTTTTATATTCTATTTCAAATAAAACACATGTTACATTTTTTCCGCACGCTCCTTCACTGATTGAATATCCTTCGGATCAGCATCACTTAGCGAGTTATTTTTAATAACTTCCAACACATCATTCAAGAGCTTTTTAGCTCCTTGTTTCTCCCCGATCTCTTCCAACAAATCCGCACATCCCCAAGCCGTCGCCGGAGTTCGATCCAACTGATAAGCATAGTTTACCCAAGCGATACATTTCTTTTTCTCTCCTACATTCTGCTGATCGGTAATCTTCCAGTAATGACGGGTAGCACTGATCACGAAAGAGGATAATAGTTTATACTTCACTCCTCCAAACAGGCTCGCCATACCCATCGTCTTCCTTATACTCACGATTGCGGCAGAATCATTCTTCATTTTAGCTGAATCAATCAGCATCTCAAAATGCCGATTTGTTATCTCTTCCGTTTTTCTCAGGGAATCGATGCTATTCTCTTGCTGCTGGGCAATCATGTACTCGCTCATCAACGTCTTGAATTTATCGTCCAGACGGTTATTCGAATAGAAATCCAAACGCAACTGCTCTGCCGGAAGATAAGATTTACCGCCGCCCATCATGGCGGACATTCCATTCTCCAGATTTCCCAACCCGGCCTTCACGCCAAGAATTCCTTCCAACGCCTTTTCATCCTTCTCTTTCACGCAAGTAGCAAAACAAGCGCTCAAGCTCTTCATCACGGATGTGTTCAAACGGTTACCCAACTTCTTGTTTTCGCCCTCGACCTTCTTGATACCCTTGACCAAACGATCAAAAAGAACCGGATCAAAAATAGAAATATTACCTATATTACTCACGTTCTCCTCCAACAACAATTCCTCATCAGAGAGACATTTCAAGTATTCATTCAGGACAATACCACCACCTGCCCCGGACTCTTTCAATAAAGCATAATACTCTCCCAGGAATACTTTTCCCCGTTTTCCTTGCTGGTATTCTTTCTCCATTGCCGCAATACGGGGAGCCAACGCATACAAACGCACGGCTTTCTCTCCTTCAGCGATAAGTTTATCGGCCGTACGGACTCCCATAAACTTATACACCAACTCGCCTGCTGCATTCACGAAAACTAGCGTCGGGTAAGCCGAAACCTCGTATTTACCCGCTAGTTCCGGTCCTTCACCTTTCTCCGCATCAATCTTGTAATTGACGAAATTCTTGTTGAAGTAATCTCCCACGGCCTGCTGGGGAAAAGTCTCTGCGGCCATTTTCTTACAAGGACCACACCACGTCGTGTACAGGTCTACAAAGATCAGTTTATTCTCCTGTTTTGCTTTCTGCAAAACTTCTTTCCAGCTACCGATTTCGAACTGAATCCCCTGTGAAAACACGTTCCACGAGAAAAGCAAAATGGCTATTGTAAAAAATATTCTTCTCATTATTTCTGCCAATCGTTATTCTTCAAATTGTTCTGCAACTTTTTCCATCAACAGATCTCCCCGCAATTTAGTAGCAACAATTTTCCCCTCTTTGTCTATCAGTAACATGGCCGGCACCCCGCTCACGTTATACAATTTTGCCACCGGACAATCCCATCCTTTCAAGGAAGAAACATGGCCCCAATTCAAATCGTTCTTTTCAATCGCATTCACCCAATTATCCTTTTTATCATCCAGTGACACGCTCAATATTTCAAATCCTTTATCATGGAACTTGTCATAAACTTTCTTTACATTAGGCACTTCACGCAAACAAGGGCCACACCAAGACGCCCAAAAATCAAGCAAAACGATTTTTCCACGATAATCGGACAAAGAAATATTCTGTCCATCCGGAGCTTGTAGTGTGAAATCCGGAGCAACGTTACCGATTGCAGTCTTTTTAATATTATCAATTGATGTCTTCAACTTACGCCCTAAATAAGCATTTTTAATACGAGGAGTTAAACTCTCATACATTTTTTCAACTTCCTCTAAATCTCTATTTTTAACCACAAAATTATTAATAATCAATGCAGTAGCATAACAATCGGGATAGTTCGCAACCAAACTATCAATCGTACGTGCGGTTTTTGCCTTTACAGCAAGATACATCTGTCCCAAGGAATCTCGCATGGCAGCATTGTCTTTTTCGCCTTTACTCATAAAAGAAAGTCCCAACATAACCAACATTTCATCCCTCTGTGTTAACAACATCGTTTTAAAAATATCCTGCTCCACGCTCCCGGATATTTCCGCTTTAACACTCTCGACTTCTTTTCCCCTATTCATCTTCTTCACGGTTTCGCACTTCACATGAATCGGAATGGAGTCCAAAATGATGATGTTCGTACCACCATTTATTTCCAAAATCCTTTCATCCACGTCGCCAAGCGGTTTTTGCATCTTAAAACTACCGTTCACCACAACAGCGGAATCCAGTATTTCATATTTCTTGTCTCCCAAGTCCTTTTTCAAATAAACCACTTTTCCATCTCCTCCTTCCCACTCTCCTTGAATAGTATAAGTTGTCTCTTGTTCAGCACACCCCACGAACAACAATCCCATTAGTAATCCACTAACAATCTTTTTCATATTTTCGTAATTATTTTACTATTTCTAAATGAAGTACTATTTATATTTAATTCGATTTTTTCAAAAATGACTCGAACTCTTTCGCTTTCTCAGCTTTAATTTTCTCGTCCATTTTTTTGAACTCTTTCGCTTTTGCAGCATTACCAAGTTTAGCATGCAAAACAGAAAGAGTCCCGTAATAATAAGATCTTAATTTAGAACTCCCCTTGTCTTCTTCTTGCTGCAATTTTTCGATTAAGGTCAAATATTTTTCGATTACGGCTTTATCCGGACAATATGCGGCCAAATATTGAGCCGTTTCCTCCAAATAACGATCAGAGAATCCCAAAGCTTTTATACCACGATACATCATCTGACATTCATATATTTCATTCCACTTTTGAGCCAATTCCAATTCATAAATCCTAATTTTGGCACGTAACGTTTCCGCACGTTTCAGATTTCCGCGATCAATTAACCGTAACAACGTATCCACTTTTCCCGCAGCATCAACCAAGCGCAAAGGTACACCATCCTTGTCAAACTTCACCTCTACCACCTGATCCACGGCTCTTTCCAAAGCCCAACCCAGTTGTCTCTCCACGCTATAACGATCAAACTTTACTTTATTGGCCAAACGGTCTATATTAAAAATCACGTAGTCAAATTGCGGAGAATAAGGATCTTTAACATAAGCACCCACGAAATCCCAAATCTCTTTCTCCTGTAATTTTTCCACAGGTATCGTTTTCATGTAATCGAGCACAATGTTCTCAATATCATCCTTCAAAAAGGCTCCTTGCAAAGCGACAACATAATCTTTCAAAAAGGCAAGCTCACGCTCTCCTGCCGCGTATCTGTCCTTATAAGCGAACAAACTTTTACCTTCCATCCCGGCTTTCATCCCGTCGATCAATACATTCGCCTCTTGAAACCCGGCCATCTGGTGTACAACTTTTCCTTCCTTGTTAATCAATAGGAGCGTCGGGAATCCGATGATATTGGATTTATAATGTTTGTATAAATCTTTCCCCACGCCTTTTTCCATATCATACTTTACGTTGATGAAATTCGCATTAAAAAAGTCGCCCACGTCTTTACGAGTAAAAATATCTTTAGCTAAAGCCTTGCACGGGCCACACCAAGAGGTATAGCAATCCATGAAGATATATTTGTCCTGCTCTTGGGCCATTTTCAAGACATTTTCCCATTTCTCGCCTTCAATAAAACGAATCCCGTCGCCAGCCGACTGCCCGAACGAGAACAAGGCCAAACATAAAAATTGTACTATAAATCCAATCTTTTTCATAATCAATCCTATTTACAAATATGCTATTATTTTAATTCATCCAATTTTGCCTGACAAGCTTTCACGTCACTCTCTTCAACCCCCGCCGCAGAACTTCCATCTTTCAATCCCAAGGTCAAAACTTCTTTCGCCCGTTCCTTTTTATCCAAGGCTAACAACTTATCGGCCACGTAAGTCGCTGTCTTCGCAGAAGGACTCAACTGATGTAAAAACACGTACCAACCGGCAACTCGATCCTTGTATGCAGCATCTTTCTCTCCTTCATATATCTCTTCGTAACGTTCCACGTTCTCGATCATACTCGTTGAAGTATAGTAATCATCAATACTTGAAAAAGCAGACATCATCGCATTTAGCTTCCTTGCCGCTTGATATTCCGCCTCATTTCCACTTTCTTTGGCCTCTTTCAACTTGACTTCCATAGCCTTAAGCATCGCTATTTTTTCCTTGCGACTTCCCTCGTATTTTTTTTGAAGTTCTGCGATATAATTAATAAAAAGATGATTAAACTTATCCAATTTCTTTTTAGCCGAATAATAGTTTAAACGCAATAGCTCTGAAGGGATATAAATATTTCCTCCTCCCAATGAAGCCGCTGTGGCACTATTTTTAGCTCCTGTCGCTTTAAATAAACGATCTTTCAAAGCCAACACTTCCTCGAAATTCTCTTCTTGATCAGCCTGTGCTGTCTTTTGAACGCAAACACTCAAGAATGTACAAATTGCTTTATTCACGGCAGTAGAATGCTTTTTATCCTTTACTGGATTAGCAGCCTCCACACAAGCCGCATCTACAAATCGGTTAGCTAACTTTTTGTCAAAGACCGTAATCTTACCAATTCGCGGAACATTTATTGAATCCAACAACTGACTATCATCTACCAAAGCAAAATAATCAAGTAACACATCACTACAATCCAAACCGGATCTATCTTTCAATATAAAATACTGATTCAAGAATTCTTTATCTCTGTTTCCTTCCTTATATTTCTTCGTGTATTTTTTTAACTCCGGCTGTGCCGCAAAAGCATCCACGGCTTTTTCGCCTTCCTTGACAAACATATCCACGGTTTTACCCCCCAAGAAACGGTAAACCAATTCCCCATCCCCGTTAACAAAAAGGAAAGTGGGATAAGCAGATACTCCAAATGTTTTCGCAACCATTTTCCCGTCTTCACTCTTTTCTGCATCCAATTGCAAATTCAAGAAATGAGCGTTATAATATTCACCGACTTTAGCTTGTGGGAATACATTATCCGCCATATGCTTACAAGGTCCACACCAAGAGGTATATATATCTATAAATACCAACTTATTTTGTTTTTTCGCCATTTCCAATACCTCTGCATAGCGCCCTTTCTGGAATTCTATTCCTTGTGAAAACACCGTTAAACCAGTGATTAAAACCAACACTAACAATACGAATTTTTTCATTTTACAATCCCTTTTAGTTTATATCCAATACTATTGTATATTTTTTATTTTTCTCGAAATTACAGTTATACAACAATAAAAAATCTTCAGCTACAGCAACTTCCCATTCCTGTCCCTTTGCCAAATGCGGATTATTCACTCGTTTCGGGAAGTAATAGGCAAACGGTATATCCGCCACGTGTTCTTGTTTCAGCTTTTCCCCCTTCATCAATCCCCCGTCAAAATATTCATTAGTCGTAATCGTCACGAAACATTGTTTCCCTTTTACCTTAAAACCAACCTCATAACCTAATGGTTTAGGATTTTGCATTTTCACATCCCAAGCCGGATCTCCATACAAAACAACAACATCCCGGTCATGTACAAATCCCATCTGATCTTTCGTCGGCTTCAGACCCGTCACCGTCTTGAATTGTTTTTCAAACATTTCCCTTTGCCCGAACTCTATTTCCGAAAAAGGATAATTTACAGTCAACATCTTCGGATGCCACTCGTTTTCAGTTCTCAACATATCTTGCTGGTTCAGGTAAACGGCTTGAGCCAAGGTCAACCGCCCGGCATTGGCAACCCAATATTTTAGTCCTCCCCAACCATTCCTACCATACCAAGTTGTAACGACATACCCGATCATGGATGTAGCATTCATTCCGCTCAACCAAGCAACGGCCATACTCTCTGGGTCATTATCGATATTTCCAATCAAACAGTTACCCGCCGCAAAATAAACTCTAGGATGAGCCGTCCCGTTCAAAAACTCGGGAGTCATAAAATCGGCATATAACCGTCCTCCCCGTGGTTTCAAGTCGCCAACGGTAAACGGCATTTCAAGATTTTTCTCTGTCGCATGTGAAGATGTTACCAGCAAATCAGGATCAATTTCTTTGTATTTTTCTACCCATTTATTAAGAATCTCCCATTTATTGATCTGTTCACTCTTTACTTCCCCATCACGTGTAGTCTTTTCTCCCCAGCCACCGGGAGTACCCCCGTCGTTCATAAAAGCGAAACGATCAAAATATTTCCCATCACTCAATTCTGCCGTCGTGTTCAACGCAGTATGAATTACAAAAGGCCTGGCACTGCTTTCTACCATACGCATAGCATCCGCAGCTGAATACCCCGTGATAATCCCCCACAAGTAATCCGCATAAATATCATCATCTATCTCCCGACTCAAACGATGTCCTTCCATAACGAATTCACGATTGAGGTTTTCCGGTTTTTCCACCACGGCCATATAACGGGGTGCCAAACGTCGTAACTCTTCCAACAATTCACGCGGTTTCTCATTATAATACAATACGGCTGCTTTATGTCTCTTGGCCAAGACTTCGACCACTTTCATCCACGCCTTGTCAGATTGCATCTCCTTCGAGGTAAGGACCACATAGTCTCGAACCCGCTGAGCATTTACATCCAATAAATTACAAGCCGTAAACAGCCATACGACAAACATTACAACTATCTGTTTCTTCATCATATTTCCAGATTAATTAGACCGAGTTGCTTCAAACAAATCCTTATACCGTTCCATTCGCTCCGTTTCTATCGCATCTCCCATCTTTTTATATTTATCAGCATTATCTTTGTCACCCACAAGAGCATACAAACGACCTAATAAGTTATAATAATTGGTTGAACCGCCCGTGACCTCTTCTTGATCTCTCAGCCTCAACACGAATGACAAAATATTATCTATTAATTCCTTATCTAGATTTCTTTCTAAAAGTACAGTCAAAATAGCCACAACATAATTACCCCGTATATCTGTCATATTCAAGCTTGCAGCCACTTCCAAATCACTGATTACCTGTGCATTATTTCCCGCATGTAAAGCTTTATTAATAGCTAGTTTTAAACGCATTCCATCTTGCCCTAATAATTGCCCTTTATTTACCAAGTATGTCAATCGTTCCTGTTTCACTGAATCATACAACGGCAAAACATATTGTTTATCTTGTAAATAAGGGTCACATTGTCGTTCAATTTCTTTATTCAAGTTTCGACTCAATACCATCAATACCTCATATCTCTTATCAATCTCATTATCCCCACTACCCCCACTGCCCAATCCTTTGAGAAGTCTCTTCAAACGTGCAGCCTTATCCTCTGGAACAGAGTTTTCTTCCCGATCCCATTTCATCTTTTTTACGGCATAAATACCGTACTCGAAAACATTGGAATAAGGGTCTGCAAACACATATTTATTTAACAACAAATAAGTACCCTTATCTTCCACCTGCAACACCGGACACCGAGACATATATTCTTTTATCACCTGTTCTGCCTCTTTTTCTTTCCTCGCACCTTCCAAGGCCTCCACGTATTCCTTCACGACCTTAATCTCCCGCTTGTTTACAGTATATTTCTCTTTCAAACTTTCTAAGTCAGTTTGTGCGGATGCCGCTAAACAGCATCCAACACAAGCTAATATCATGATTGTCTTTCCCAACATATCTTTTCTACATTATATAGACAAATCATTCTTTCAGATTCTTAAAATAATCAGCCTCCACCGGATCATCAGGACAAGCTGCATTCTGCATGGCAACGATATCCAATCCAAGCACATCCGTCAAATATGGAACGATGTCAATTGTACGCTCCAACATTCTTGGGAAATGTTCAAACGTGTAATCTAATTCCGCTTTCGGTGTTGTGGTTAAATTACTAATATAGTCAGCAACATCAACTTGTTGTTTAGGAATCAAAACTGTTTCTGCAGGAGAACTATTCCAATACCCATTTGTGCGGAAAGTATAAACGCAATCCGTGTATTTACCATCAGGATCCTCCAACCAAGCATCTGCAAATATCGCAGTTGCATCATCTTTCCCGTTTGCTTTCTTCAATCTTGAATTAAAGAAGTCCGTCGGCTCCACGGTTGCCCCCAAATACAAGCGTGAAATTAACAAATCAGAAAACTCTTTTTTCCATGACGTCCAATCCTCATCTGTATAAGCCTTCATTGTTTCTCCCAGATTAGGAATAATCAACATATCCTCCCGCTCTAAATAAGTTTCAACCAAGTCATCCGGATCATACGAGGAGTTATCACACAAAGAATCACATAAGAATACCCGTACAAACCAGTTCCTCCGAATATAATCCCCGTCCATTCCAGCAAATACCTCATTCTGTAGTTTATTTACAACCGTTCTCACTAATTCCCGGTTTTCTTCCTTTACAGGTGTATACCATCTATTAACTCCCCCACTCCAGTTAGCAGTTTGAAAAGCATACTCACTGTAATCATACAAATAATATACTCCACAAAATTCCCAGGTATTATAAATCAACTCCTCCAACGAACCGGGTTCACCTTTGGTTAACCCGTACAATGGTCCCCCCAAATCTGGATTCGGGGTCAATTTCTCTGAACATGCTGACACAAGCAACATGACAGACATCAGATATATATTCAAACTTTTCTTCATAATCAATCTTGTTTTAAAGGATAAATCATTACTTTGCATTAATAACTTCTCGAACATTATCAATACAATCTGTATTGTATGTCAATTCTGAAGAAGGAATACCAAGCACATAATTCGGACTTCCTTGCCTCAAAGTATAAGTTTCATAACTATTCCAAGAAGTATACCACCGATGTTCGATTTCCGGCATTCCCTGACGACGCAAATCCCAGAAACGCATAGCTTCTTCAAAACATAATTCTCGACGACGTTCTGCCCATATAAATTTGAGTAAATCATCACTACTCTTAAAATCTGCCATTTGCTTGTCAACATACTTATCCGTACTGATACGTCCACGACGCAATGTGTTTAACAAATCAATAGCCTGTTGATCTATCGCATTACTTTTCCGGACATAAGCTTCTGCCAGATTTAACAACACTTCAACACTCCGCCAATTCTCATGGAATAATTTTTCATTCGGTTTCTCGGCCCCACTACTATACTTTCTTCGATATTTAATCGGATACTGATAATTATACTTTATTTCCGTATAATCCCCCCACTTATCCGTTTCTCCCGGTTTGTCTGATTTAAAATAAGCCTGCAATCGCAGATCACCCTCCTCGTATGATTTCAGCAAAGCGTTTTCGGACTCTCGTGATGGTCTAAATCCCAATCCATACCAATATCCCGACAAGGTTATAGCTAAAAAATCATACGTATATGATGAATTACCGAATGTAAATACAATTTCCGGATTAACCAGACCATCCATCATACAAAATCCCTTGCTATCACTGGTACTAATAAGTAACTCTGGGTCGACCGAATTTAAATCATAAACTTCCGAATTATTCTCCATGAATAATTCTCCTAAACGAATCACTTCATCCCAATTCTCCTGAAAAAGTGCAATTCTAGACCCTAATAACCAAACTGCAGGTTTCGTTAATAAATGTATGTTGTCTGCAGCCGTACTAACTTCCATGTATTTCTCTGCTTTTTCAATATCCTCGTTTATCAATTTATAGGTTTCACGAAGAGTAGACCGTTTACGAGCCTGTATATCTACCTGTGGTGTCGTACGGAGAATAACTCCAGCTTTTTCCATATTTTCCTCTGCATAAGGTACAGCATAGGTATTTACCAAACACCAGTAATTATAAGCTCGTAAAGCATAAGCCTGTCCGGCCAAATGATTGAATTTACCAGAATCCTGCACCTCCATCGTCGGCAGAGCATCTATCACAATGTTACAAGCTAAAATATTCTCATAACGAGCATTCCAAAAATTATCTGTCAATTTATCTTCTATATCCACATTCCAAGTATAGGCCTGCTTTCCTTCTCCTCCCTCAAGGACGTCGAAAGCATTTCCATCCTTGTCCAAATAAGCCTCTCCCAAAGAATCAATTTCCAAACGGCCCAACTCTACATCATCTGTCATCAGTTTAAACCATGAAACATCATCATTAAAATCCGAAGGATAACCTTCCGCATACAACATCGGAGAGAATTCTTCCACTTTCTTGGGAATCAACAAATCTCCGGAATCTTCTTTCAAATAATCACTACATCCTGTCGCAATTAACGCTCCCAACAATATCTTTCCGCTATATCTAAAAATATTCTTTTTCATATACTCAAATTTCTTAGAATGAAACATTTATTCCAAAACTATAAGCAGGTAATACTGGTATGTTAGCATCTGGAGTTTCAGGATCTAAGCCTTGCCATTTCTTGCTAGCCCATACATGCAAATTAGTCGCTTGAAAACGTAACATCATGGAAGAAACACCTATCTTCTTAATCAATTCTTCCGGAACCGCATAGCTCAAACCAATTAAACGCAAACGTAAATAATCTGCTTTAGCAACTCGGTGATCAGATTTATCATAAAAATATGTACACTGCTCCACGGCACTCCGCCCCTCCTCATCATCAACATAGTTCATTAACCCCTCATATCTGAAATTATTTGCAAACTCTGAATTATAGAGTGCAGGAATATCAGTTTTTAACTCATCTCCGGATTGTCTCCAACGTTTCTTCCAATCGGTAGAAACATTTGATAGCGGATCGAACACTTTAGAATTATCATCATACACAGCGGGTAAACGTTTCACACCTCCAATGCTATAAGCAAAACCAATATTCAATGATAAACGTTTTTTAAATGTCAATTGTGTATCAAAACCACCTGATAGATCCGGGTTAATGGAACCACTCTTGACTAATTTCATCATTGTCGGATCTCCACCATGATATTTTTTACCATCTTTCCCATAAAATAGAGGATAACCATTATCGGCAGATAACCCGGCGTAAGCAAATGAATACATCATACCTAATTTTTCTCCTTCTACGGCCAGATTTCCATTCAACATTTCGGTAATCTTTTCCAAATCATTGTACAAATTATCATTTGCCAATATCACTTCGTTCGTATTTCTTCCAAAGTTCACATTAAAGTTCCAGTCAAATAACTTACTTCTCAATAAACCAACACTCAAATTACCCTCCACACCCGTGTTATTCATCTGACCAGCATTAATAAACAAATGTTGTTTACCATTGGATGCTGCTACAATTTTGTCTATAATCAAATCATCCGTATGTTTTTTGTACGCATCCACACTTCCGGATAATCTTCCTGACCAGAAAGAAAAATCTACTGCAACATTCCAAGAAGAGGTTTTTTCCCAACGCAAATCAGGATTAGGCAAACGATAAATAGTTGATTGTTCCAAAGTACTCGTTTCGTTACGATCTCCGATTTCCAAGATTAGATTAGGAGTCGAATCATCGTGAATATTTCCTTGAACCCCGTAACTACCACGAATCGATAAAAAATGTCCCTTATCAGCAAAAGCAGACAAAAAACTTTCACTGGTCAAAGTCCACTTACCGGCAACAGACCATGTTGGCAACCATCTGTATTTTGGATTACTACCGAACTTATTTGCACCATCTGAACGAATATTAAAATTCAAAACATAACGATTATCATAAGTATAGCTAGCCGTTCCAAAGAAAGAGGCTACCCGGGATATCGTATTTGTATTCGTGGGAAGCAATCTCCCTGCCGCAGCATAATTTTGTGTAAATCTGTCTGTATAAATAGGCATAAAACGTTCCCCAAATTCTGGAGTCCAACCATATCCCGTTACACTAGTACCACTATATTTGTTTCCTCTTAACTCTGACCCCACATAAATATTAATATCATGTACACCTTCAAATATCGCCACATAGTTTAAGGCATTTCTCACGGTATAACCGGTTTTTGTTGTATTCTTACTAGTCAAAATACCACCATAAGGCAACGAAGACTCCCAATATTTATCTTCGGTCTCATCATATTCCTTATAATTATATCCACGAATTTTCGCAACAGCATTTGACTCTTCTGTTTGCCAGTCTCTTTGTTCTGTCGTTGAATTGTGGAAAGAGAAAGTTCCTTGGTAAGATATATTCTTAATTAATTTTACATTCAAGTTTAATAAAGCATTAAAATCATTCGTCTTGGCAGTCTGACCTGTTTCATCCAACTCTTTCAGAATATTATATTCATAAGCAGACCCTTGCTTGTACATATGATAACTACCATCTGCCTCGTAAGGACTCAAAGTACGGGAAGTTTTGTAAGCATAAGAAAAAGGATTTACTCCTACAGTATATCCATCATTCTTTGTTGTGCTATAATCAATTTTAGTCATAAAATTAACATACTCACCTAACTTTACGTCTACTTTGGCTAAAGTCGTGAAACGCTCACTTAAAGATTTTTGTGCCGCACCTTGATTATTATTATACCCAGCAGAGAAATAATATCTTGTTTGTTCATTTCCTCCTTGTACACTTAATGTATGATTGTGAGTTACCGCATTCCGGAACAGGATATCAAACCAATCGGTATTACGTTTAGCCATTTCCATCGCCAACTCAGAGAATTCTGCATGAGTAATTCTTCTATTCACCAATTCGTTCACTAATCCTTCGTAAGAATCATTGGGATCAAGTGAAATGTTACTCCCATATTTCAATCCATCCTCGATGATCTCCTTTGACAAGGTCATACGCTCTGACGAGTTCATCAAATCAAAATTCCGATAGGACGGACGCTGATTTACGACTACTTCACCGTGGTAAGACACGGAAGGTTTTCCTATTTTCCCCTTTTTCGTTGTCAAGACGATCACACCATTCGCAGCTTTCACACCATAAATTGCCGTGGCGGATGCATCTTTCAATACGGTAATGGATTCAATATCCTGCGGACTAATACCGGCAATGGCATTACCAACTAAATATTCGGCATCCTCGCTATTTAAATCCGAAGCCGTAATAGGTACATCCTGTTCCAAGATCACACCGTCAACTACCCAAACCGGAGCCTTATTACCATTAATGGTTGAAGTTCCACGAATACGAATCTTCGGGGTTGCACTCGGCTCTCCTGAAGTATTTATTACCATCAATCCCGGTATTTGTCCCTGTAACATCTGGTCAATACTTGTAGCTCCCGCCACATAAATCTCATCTGTTTTCACCACAGAAACCGCACTTGCGGACTCCCGGCGATTCACAGTCTGATAACCCGTCACAACAACTTCGTCCATATCTACCATTGAGTACTTCATCACCACATTCAAAGAATCCTGTCCTTGCCAAGTAATTACTTTTTGCTCCATCCCTACAAAAGAGAAAAGTAATTTTTGTCCGACCTTATTTTCAATCATCATCTGGAACAAACCATTCACGTCCGAAGCTACCCCGCGAGTTGTTCCTTCCACAACAACGGAAACCCCGGGAAGAGGCATCCCATCTGTATCAACCACCTTCCCCTTGATTAATTTCAACTTAACTTCATCCTTTTGTTGCAGTATCGGTTTTACAATTACCACTCCTTTTGAATACTCGTAACTAAAAGGCAAGCCCTCGAAAATACGTTCCAACGCAATCTCGAAAGGTTCATTTGTCAGAATCATGTTAAGTTTCACATTCAAACTTGCAATCTCCTCTTCATTGAACACGAAGTAAACTCCTGTCTGATTCTTCAACTCTTTAATGGTCTCCCTGAGAGTTGCATTCTCTAATTTCAACGTCACGGATTGCGACGATACACGGGCTATTGCCGTAAAAGAGAAGAACATGGTTAAAAGCAAAGTCAATCTCATTGCTAAATAAATTTTTCCCCTCGCATTTTCAGGCGAGGATTGTGTAGAATTTCGTCTTTTTTTCATACATTTGGATACTTTGATTAATAAACGTAGCCTTTTGCCGAAGGCTGCCATTAAATTTTCAACATGGAACGGGGAATGCTGGAAACATTTCCCGTTTTTATGTTTCCTCTATTTCATCACTGAAGTTATTGTAACATTTCTTCCATTAATAATAAATTTTACATTAGTTGTTTTTTCAATCATATCTAGCACGTCGTTTAAATCTTCATATTTCCGCACCACTCCAGTAAAACGACGCTTTTTATATTCCAATGCCGAAAAAGTGAATTGTACATCATACCATCGGGCCAATTGCACTACAATATCATCCAATTCCATATTCTCGTATTCAAACACTCCCCGTACCCATGAGGTATACAAAGAAAGTTCCACGGCTCGCTGGCTGATCTTTCCGGAACGTTGATCGACAACAGCCTGATATCCAGGTTTTAATACCATCTGATTATCTCCGGATGTTACTTGCACGACCCCCTGCTCCAAAGTTGTCATAATTCCTTCATTTTCGGGATAAGCCGAAATACAGAACTTCGTTCCCAACACTCGCACGCTCACATCATTTATCCGCACGATAAAAGGTTTATTCTCGTCATGTTTCACGTCAAAATACACTTCACCCTCAACAAGCACCTCTCGCGAATCTCCCGTAAAACGAGTGGGAAATGTCAGTCGTGAAGATGAATTCAACCATACCATCGTTCCATCTGCCAACGTGAAATGGTATTCCCCTCCAACCGGAGCCGAAATGGTGTGATATATCGGTTTCTCTTCTATCTCGTCATTTACCTCCGCATTATCATATCGCAATTCATTCTTTTTATCTTTCAAAACAGTAGCCCCGTACTGCTCGATTACCTCTTGCAAATTATCTTGTGTCAAATCGACTTGTATCCCATCTGCCACGATTAGAGTCGCTTTCGTTCCTCCGGCATGTACCTTCGCCAACACGGGAGACATTTTTTCTGATTTCGGAGTATAAAAGAATACAAATGATAAAACGAACAAGATCATAACAGAAGCCACGGCAGTAATCTGAACCCATAATTGTCTTCTCTTACGGACTTTGATCTTTTCCCGTACATGTTTCAATGAATCCGAGACATCCTTACCCGAACGAACAATCATTTGATACTCCCGCACCATCTTCACCCCCTCCATAAAAAGTTGTTTATTTTCCTCCGCCTCGTCCATCCACGCACGTAACTTCCGTTCCTCACTCTTTTCCAAAAGTCCGGAGCAATAATCACCAATCCACTGCCAAATTTTATCGTTCATCTCAATCTCTTTTCTCTTATATACCGGAAGATTGAAAAAGAGATGACAACTTTTTTAGGAAAAATTGCAGGAAAAATAATTTTAATAAAATGAATAAGTAAAAACTTATCGCAGAATAATAAAAAACAACACCAACGCATTTCCTCCCAGCTCTTCCTTCAGCTGTTTCAATGCCCTATAATACATCGTCTTCACGGTATTCACGGTTATTCCGAAACGATCGCCTACTTGCTGATAAGTCATGTTATCCAACACCACTGCTTTAAATATTTCTTTTGTCTTTTCCGGCAAAGCCTCCACCCGGGCATATACTTTATCGCGTAATCGAGTAAACTCGCTCTCATCATACTCTGCCAACTCTTCCAAAAACTGATCCACATACTTCTCCACGTCGTCAAACATGATTCTCCCCCGACGTGTCGCAAACTTTGAGGCAGCCTTGGCTACCGCCCCGAAAAGATAAGAACGAACAGAACCGGAAAAAGCAGTTCGTTTCTTGTTCATCCAGAAAGAAACAAACACCTCCTGAACAATATCTTCTACATCATCCGCATCTGAAACAAATCGAAAAGCATACACGCACAATGCCCGATAATAATTATCAAAAAGCATATTCAGACAGACCTCATTTCCCGCCTCCAGTTCGTGTACAATTTCCGACTCGCTATATACCATATTAAAATCTAAACAGATAATTATGATTCATGCAAAGATAGACATTCTCGCCAAGAATCAAAATTATCGACATATTACTAACCCACAAAAAAAGTAGGTCGTTTCAAAAGAAAAAACGACCTACTTCATATGATTTTAAGAATCCTTATTTATTTTCGAAAACAATCTTGTCATCTTTCACGTCTACCACGATTCGGCTATCTTTGGAGACTTCCTCTGCAAGAATCTGTTTTGACAAATCATTTAACAATGTACGTTGAATAACCCGTTTTACGGGACGAGCGCCAAACTGCGGATCATACCCGGCCTCCGCCAGCCATTGAACAGCCTTGTCGGTAATCTCGATGGCAATACCATTGTTCTCCAACATTTTCTTTACTCCATTGAATTGCAAACGTACAATATCCACGATTTCTGACTTCTTCAACGGAGCAAACATGATGATTTCGTCGATACGGTTCAAGAACTCCGGGCGAATCGTCTGTTTCAACATCTCATACACCTCGTGATTCGTCTTGTCAAGTACCTCATCCCGGTTATTCTCGTCAATGCCCTTCAGACGTTCCTGAATGATGTGCGCACCGATATTCGAAGTCATGATGATAATCGTATTTTTGAAATCGACTACCCGACCTTTATTATCAGTTAAACGCCCGTCATCCAACACTTGTAATAAGATATTGAACACGTCGGGATGAGCTTTCTCGATCTCGTCCAGCAAAACCACGGAATAAGGTTTCCGACGAACAGCCTCTGTCAACTGACCACCTTCATCATATCCCACGTACCCCGGAGGCGCCCCGATCAACCGGGAAACAGAATGACGCTCCTGGTACTCGGACATATCAATACGGGTCATCAAAGATTCATCGTCAAACAGGAACTCTGCCAATGCCTTCGCCAACTCGGTTTTACCGACACCCGTAGTCCCGAGGAAAATAAACGAACCGATAGGACGTTTCGCATCCTGCAATCCCGCACGGTTACGACGAACGGCATCTGCCAGTGCCGTAATAGCCATTTCCTGACCAACTACCCGTTTGTGCAACTCGTCTTCCAAGTGCAATAACTTCTGACGCTCACTCTGCATCATCCGGCTCACCGGAATTCCCGTCCACTTGGACACGACAGCCGCAATGTCATCTTCCGTCACCTCTTCCCGAATCAACGACTCTCCATGTTTCATATCCGCCAGCTTGGCCTTCACCTCTTCAATACGACGCTCGGCCTCCTTGATCTTACCGTAACGAATTTCGGCAACCTTCCCGTAATCGCCTTCCCGCTCGGCCCGGTCTGCCTCAAAACGGTACTGTTCGATCGCATCCTTATTCTTCTGGATCTCGTCAATCAAAGAACGTTCTGACTCCCATTGGGCCCGCAACTTCGTGCGCTCCTGGTTCAAATCGGCCAAATCTTTCTGGATCTCGTCCAGTTTCTTACTTTTCCCTTCCCGCTTGATCGCCTCTTTCTCGATTTCCAACTGTTTGATCTTACGGTCCAATTCATCAATCTCCTCCGGCACGGAATTCATCTCCAAACGCAGACGAGCAGCCGCCTCATCTACCAAGTCGATAGCTTTATCCGGCAAGAAACGATCGGAAATATACCTGTGGGACAACTCCACGGATGCGATGATGGCATCATCCGTGATACGCACTTTATGGTGATTCTCGTAACGCTCTTTCAATCCCCGCATAATACTAATCGCACTCATCACGTCCGGTTCGTCAATCATCACTTTCTGGAAACGCCGCTCCAAAGCTTTATCCTGTTCAAAATATTTCTGGTACTCGTTCAACGTGGTTGCACCGATAGCTCTCAAATCACCACGAGCCAAAGCAGGTTTCAATATATTCGCTGCATCCATTGCCCCGTCAGACTTTCCGGCCCCCACCAAGGTATGAATCTCATCGATAAACAATATAATTTCACCTTCTGAAGCCAATACCTCATTAACAACCGATTTCAAACGTTCCTCGAATTCTCCTTTATATTTTGCCCCCGCAATCAAGGCTCCCATATCCAGCGAGTAAATACTTTTGGATGCCAGATTTGAAGGTACATCCCCATTCACTATACGTTGCGCCAATCCCTCGGCAATCGCCGTTTTACCAACACCCGGCTCACCGATTAAGATCGGGTTATTTTTCGTTCTCCGGGACAATATCTGTAATACCCGACGGATTTCATCATCCCGCCCGATCACGGGGTCAAGTTTACCGTTCCGGGCCCTTTCGTTCAAATTGATCGCATACCTTCCCAAAGCATCGTAATTATCTTCTGCCGACTGGGAATTCACTTTCGATCCTTTCCGCAACTCGTCAATAGCCGCACGGGTTTCCTTTTCCGTCATACCCGCATCCTTTAACATCCCGGAAACCGGATCTTTCACAGACAATAACCCTAATATAATATGTTCCAAAGAAACATACTGGTCACCCATCTCTCCCGCCAACTTCGTGGCTTTCTCCAACACTTTATTGGCCTCATCGGACAAATAGGGAGAACCTCCCGACACTTTCGGGTATCCATCCACGATTCGATCCAAAGCGGCTAAGACATTCCGGCTATTTACACCCAACTTGTTAAAAATAAAGTTCGTGATGTTTTCGCCTTTCTCGATCACGCCTCTTAACAGGTGACCTGTTTCGATGGCTTGCTGACCTTTTTCTTGCGCAAGTTGCACGGCTGCCTGCACGGCCTCTTGCGACTTAATTGTATAATTGTTCATGTTCATAGTCTCATTTTCTCCTTTCTGCCTTCAATTTCACAAAGTATATACCGAAACTCTTATCCAAAAGTTTCATCTGGACAGAATGAAAAAACATTTCAACCTATAACATTAACAATCAATAAAAAACGAACTATTGATTTTCGTTTTCTAAAACAAGAGATATTATAAATGTGTCATTTTGTCTTTATGTTTTACAAATTACATGACAAAATGACCTAATTATTTACATTCTTTCCATCCCAGGAATGTGTCACGAAACGGGGGGTAAGCGATCCCTTTCTCCGTGATAATAGCCGTGATCAACTCGGCAGAAGTCACGTCAAAGGCTGGATTATACACGTGAATCTCCTTGGGAGCCATCCTCCGGGTATACCATTTCTCGGTCACCTCTGCTGGATCACGTTCCTCAATTTTAATCTCTTTGCCCATGGGACAATCCATATCAATGGTAGACGTCGGCCCCAACACGTAAAACGGAATTCCATAATATTTAGCCAACACGGCCACCCCCGAAGTACCGATTTTATTTGCCGTGTCTCCATTGGCTGCCACCCGGTCACACCCAACCAGCACGGCCTGTACCCATCCCTGTTTCATCACCGAAGAGGCCATATTATCACATATCAAAGTCACATCCACTCCTGCTTTCTGCAATTCGAAGGCCGTCAACCTCGCTCCTTGCAATAACGGGCGGGTTTCATCGGCAAAAACCGAAAAACCGAATCCTTGTTCCTGTCCCAAATAAATCGGAGCCAAAGCCGTACCGTACTCCGAAACCGCCAGATGCCCCGCATTACAATGCGTGAGCAAGCCCATTCCCGGTTTCAGCAGCGACAATCCATATTCTCCAATTTTCCGGCACGCCGCCGCATCTTCTCTCCGAATTGCCTCGGCCTCTTCCCGCAAGACTCGTTTCAAAACTTCCACCCCAGCACCTTGACACTTCAACAATGCAACTTCCATTCGCTCCAATGCCGTAAACAAATTTACCGCCGTAGGCCGGGAAGATGCCAGATAATTCTTCAACCTTGCAAACTCCCGGTAGAAATCATCAACCTCATCCACCTTTTGCATACACACGGAAATTCCGTAAGCAGCAGCCACCCCAATGGCAGGCGCACCCCTTACCTTTAACAAATAAATAGCCTCCCAAATTTCCTCCGGAGTTTTCAACGCCAAATAAACTTCCCGTCCCGGAAGTTGCGTCTGGTCAATAATCACCACTGCACCCTGCTCATAATCTGCACGTGCGGTCACTATATCAAATATATTACTCATAACTCATATTGCCGGTTCAAGATTTTCATTCCCTGCAATATTACACATTTTCCCCGGAATCTCATCTATTTAAATCTACCTCTTTGCCATTTTCAACACCTTCCAGGTACAAAACAGAATCAACACGCAACACACGAACATAATAGCACTCGTCGAGTAAAGAATATTTCCCATACCCGTTAAAGGAGAAACAATCCCTCCTCCCAAAAAGGTCAAAAAACCGAGGATTGCAGAGGCCGTTCCCGAATTCTGTCTTTCCAGATTCAAAGCCAGCGTCGTGGAAGTCGGCAGTATAATACCCAAGAAAAAGAGAAACAGGAAAAAGACAATCTCAATAATGATAACGGATAATTCCATACAGAGAGACGCCCCGGTGCAACAACACAGAAACATAAATCCCCATACACCCACTCGCAAAGCATGTTCATTCGACCGGAAACGAACCACACTCAGACTACCCAGCATAATTGCCACGGCATTGCAGGCAAAACAAACGCTATACATAACAGGAGAAAGATGGTAATGTTCCTGAAAAACGAACGGAGAAGATGCGATATATGAAAACATCACGCCCATTCCCAAGACTTGAATCAACACGAAATACATGAATTTCCGATGCTGCAACACCTCTTTATAATAAACAAAACGCTCCTTCAACTCCCCTTGTAACCGGTTCTCTTTAGGCAAAGAATCATGAAACCTTAACAAAACCAGCAACAACAATATCCCGATTAACACCAGTACCCCGAATATTCCTCGCCAATTCGTCACCAATAGCAACAGCCCTCCCAACACAGGCGCACAAATCGGAGCTAATCCCTGCACGCAAGCCAGCATGGAAAAGAATTTCGCCAAATCCTTTCCCCCATACAAATCAGTTGCTATCGACTTGGAAATCACGATTCCCCCCGCACCCGAAAATCCTTGGATAAAACGAGCCAGAATAAAAATCTCTACACTAGGCGAAAAGACACAGCCAATCGATGACAAAACAAAAAAGAACATCGAGATCACTAACGGTCGCTTTCTTCCAAATTTATCACTCACCGGACCCAAAAATATCTGTCCCACGGCCAGCCCGATCATGCTAAACGTTAAACTCAACTGCACCCGTGAAGCTGTTGTATCAAAATAAGTCACCAAATTGGGAAATGCCGGCAAGTAAAAGTCAGTCACGAAGGGTCCTAGGGCCGAAACCATCCCGATGACAATAAGTATGTAGATTTTCGAATTTTTCTGTTCCATAATCTCTAGTTTTTATCATTTTTACATCGCGAATATCCCCAACATTCCACAAACATTTTCGTCCTAATCATCCACAGATTTGCTCTATAATGCTTTTTTGTACAAATATCTTATCTTTGCTTCCGGAACATGAAACCAGAGTACATGCAAAAAGGAAAGGACACACCAAACAGCACGACAATCCCCTCTCTTGGAAATTTCTTTATTTCCATGTTAAGCAAAGAAGCCTTCATCCAATTATTTCCTCTCCACAAGCCACAACGTAACGACATCAACGGCCTGATCGTCATCATGATTACGGCCGGAGAAGGTCATTTGAAAATCAATAATAAAGACTACCCCATTCACCCTGGCACGTTAATCTCTCTTTTACCTTTCCACCTGATCGAGAATCATTACCTGTCAGACAATTTCGCATGTAAATACCTGTCTTACAGCTTTGACTTCATGGTTGATTTCCCGTTTGTTCTCAAATCGGGGACCTCAGAAAGAATAGGTAACAAACCCTACCTATCCTTAACAAACGAAGAATTCAACCACCTGGACGAATTCTTCGTTTTTATTTCCCACCAGGCAGCCAGACTCGATCATCCCTCCCGGGAAGAGATCACCAAAGCCTTACTTTTCTCCTTTATCGCAGAACTCAGTTTCATTTACTCTCGCCAAGCCGTACTCGTGGGAACCAATCGCCAAAAGCAAATTGTAGACGATTTCTTCCGGCTATTACACCAGCACCACAAACAAGAACGTTCCCCATCGTTCTATGCCGACAAACTTTGCATGACATCGAAATACCTATCGAGCATACTGAAACAAACCACCGATTGCTCCCTCTACCAGTGGATAACGAATTTCAGCCTGCAAGAAGCCAAAGTATTATTGAGATCATCGGATATGAGTATCATCCAGATTTCCGAGGAACTTAACTACCCGAACTCTTCCTTTTTCGCCCGCTTTTTCAAAAAACACACGGGCATGACTCCCCTACAATTCAGAAACAACAAGCAAGTTCATGAAACTTCCGAAGAATGAAACAAAAAGCCGTTTTTCCCGTTATCTTAAAATAAAAACAATGCTCTTATGAAACAGAAATTATCAATAATCCTATGGGTGGTATTGACCCTTATCACCTTCTTCCCCAGAGAACTCAAAGCCTGCACTGGAATCACGTTGAGAGCCAAGGATGGTTCCCGCATCGTGGCCCGTACCATAGAATGGGGAGGTAGCAATCTCAATAGCCAATATGTTGTCGTACCAAGAGGATATAAACAACAATCCTATATTCCCGGCGACACAACAGAAGGGATGATTTTCACGGCTCGCTACGGGTATATCGGGTTAGCCGTGGAGCAAGAACAATTCGTGGCAGAAGGACTGAACGAAGCGGGACTTTCCGCCGGGCTATTTTACTTCCCACAATACGGAAAATATGAAACTTATAATTCCAAAGAAAAAGCATCCAGTATTGCCGACCTACAACTCGTTTCATGGATATTGGGCAGTTGTAGGACAGTAGACGAAGTAAAAGAATCCATCAAAAAAGTTCATGTTATCGGTATCGATCCGAGGGCATCTACCGCCCACTGGCGCTTTGCCGACACCACCGGACGCCAGATCGTTCTCGAAATCATCAATGAAAAACCGATCTTTTATGAAAACAAACTAGGTGTACTGACCAACTCCCCAAGTTTTGACTGGCAGATGACAAACCTGAATAACTATGTCAATTTGATTCCCGGTATGGCCCCCTCCCAACAACTGGACGGAGTGACTCTTACATCTTTCGGAAACGGAAGTGGTTTTCTTGGTATACCAGGCGACATCACCCCTCCTTCCCGATTTATCCGTGCCGCTTTCTATCAAGCGACCGCACCACGGCAAGAAACAGGACAACAAACCGCTATTCAATGTTTCCAAATACTGAATAATTTTGACATACCCATCGGAATAGAGTTCGCTCCCGATCAAACTCCCGTTGATATTCCAAGTGCCACGCAATGGACCTCGGCAACCGATATGACGAACCGCATTATTTACTATCGTACCATGTACGATAGCGCCATCCGCAGTATCGATCTCCGTAAGATCAACTTCGCCCGGGTAAAATATCAAACAGAGCCTCTCGACAAAGTAAACCAGCAACCGATAATCCCGATCCGGATCGGATAATAAACATAGAGGAGCCACTCAAACAGCCCCTCTAACACACTTTCACTTTATCTTTAATCATCAATATCCACTACCTGAAACTTATTATTAAATTTAATCTCCAAGCGATTTGACAATTTGATCTCATATCCTTCCGAATCATGCTCTATCTCTAAAATTTTTGCCTCCGGATAATTGGCCTTCACATATTTAAGTATTGCCTCCGGAATAATGGCAGCAGGAACTTCAACCGTCTTGCATTTCACCTCTGTCCAATCTCCCGATTTATCGAATTCTAACTTTTCCCCGCTTGCAAACACCACATCATAACTCTTGTAAAACAAGCCCGTCTCCTGTGTTATCAATGCCACTTTCTGGTCTTTAAAATAAGTCGTAATAAAGGTCTGCGCCTTCACCGGTAACTGATTCATCTCAATCGGCTTGTCATTATCAGCCTTTACTATCGTCATCGAGAATAAACATACGAGTAAAAAAACAATCTTTTTCATATTCTTCTATTTTTAATGGGTTACTATTTTATTATTTACATGACAAAAATATCCCCCGAATCTGAAAAGAATCTGGAAAAATAAGGGGAAATAAGGGAATTATACACGAGTTTACAGTACTCACAGGCATATCTGTAACAAACTTCCCCTTACACAGAGGAAAGCCTACTCCCTGTTAATCCCTCCTCTACCCCTGCTCGTGGGCATCAACCAAATTCCTACATAACACGAACGGAGCATATACATGCGTCAGTGTTCATGTTATGTAGTTGCTATGTTTATGCTATGTTCATGATATAGCGAAAGGGTAGAGAAAGGGTAGAGAAATCATAACGAAAAAGTGTGTATTGTCCTGAAAAAAGTTTACAGTAAACTTAGTCAACCAATGTCAGAATTAAATTTGCCCCCAGTTCGTCGTCGTTATTACCCAGTCAAGACGAAATTATCAGCGGTACGAGATCGAG
>ERZ827450.131-NODE-131-length-97735-cov-14.842660_pt1 | contig 97735 bp, 88 predicted proteins | sample MGYA00519773_ERZ827450 | MGnify/ENA primary metagenome ERZ827450 (study PRJEB31778, sample SAMEA3449306) | human gut metagenome | biome: human gut; feature: human-associated habitat; material: faeces | place: United Kingdom | collected 2010/2012 ...
TTAGCATCTTTAAAATCATTATCTTCATTAGCTTGACTAACAACAGTAGTTTGTTTCTTCTTCCTAGCTTTATTCTTAGGTTGAACAGTTTCACTACTAATAACAGCATTAACTTGTGTATCTTCTTCAGGAACAACAAGTTTACTCTCTTGTTTAGCTTCTTCTAAACTTTCAGCCATAGTTTTCTTTCTAGGCTTAGATTGAACATTACTAGTAACATTATCAAAATTTACCATAACACTTATAAGTTTAAGATTAATATTATTATCAGTAGCAATATTACTCTACTGAACAACACGACAAATATAATAATTAAATATAATACTCCAAATATATTATAATTTATTTATACTATAATTCTAACTAATAATCAATAGCTATATTAAAATAACTAAAATAGTTATAGCAATAGGAATTAACTTACCACGAGTATAATAAATATCAATAGTATCAAGAGTATCATTAGTATAAAGAGAATCAGTAATATCAAGAATATTAAGAATATCATTAGTAATACCATCAGCAATATTAGCATGACTAGTATTAATAGTCATTATAATATTGATAGTATTAATAGTGTTATTATTAACTAGAACTAATGCTATTAGTCATTATGACTAGAAGTCTTATTAGACTTGGTAATACTGTTAGAGCTAGTCTTAATAACGATTGTATGACTAATCGTCATGACGAACGTCAATGAGATGATAATGATGATGCTATGACTGAAACTGATAGTGATATAACTAGAGGTTATAGAGGTTATAATGAAAAGTTATAGAGAGTATAACTAGAGGTTATAATACTGGAACTAGAGATTATGATAGTATAACGAGAAGTTATAGGAGAGAAAGAGAAGGAGTTGGAACAATAGGTTTAGATTGATTAGGAAGAGTGTTATTAGGAGGATGAAGAGGAGGAAGAGGAATGGCAGCAGGACTAGTTCCTTCAGCATCACCATCTCCACCCTTATCTCCACATTCACCACTCCCACAATCACTCTCATCTCCACATTCAACCTCAATTTAACCCTATTTGAACCACATCCAATTCCACCATCTCATTCTCCACGAAATCCACATTTACCACTTTCATCTCCATATCCTCTTTCTCCACATTCAATACCTCTCGTCACCTCTAACTTTATCTCTATAACTTTTTGTTATGGGAGTAAATCTCCATAACCAATATCAGTATCAATACCAGTCACGACAGTCATACCAACATCATCTTGTTTCACAAGATGAGTTGTTGTAAGTTCACTAATATAACTAGTCTTATCATCATTAATAGCAATATTGCCAGCAATATCTTTCGCTGATTCTAGGGTATAATATATATATATAATATACTTCGTATATAATATATATTATAAGAAAAAAATTTACATGGCATTTATCTGGTTAATCAGCTTTAGTTTCATCATTACATTCGCTATCGTTATAATCTCGACCAAATATACCACATTCGTAATCATCAAGACTATTATTAATAATACGAGCGATACTTTTTAATTTACCAGCAATACCAAGTCTGCTCTTATTAACAGTATCATATACTTTTGTTATATCATCAGCATTACCATTAGTAGTCATATTAGTAATAGCAAGAAGAATACAATCACTAGCAGGATAAAGTTTAGTAAGTTCAATAGAAGTTATAGAATTATCATTCTCAACTTCAATAGTAGTAATAATACGATGTACTTTCATGATGATTAATATTAGGACAAGACTTATCAGAACTTGCAGCTAGTTTATGGTTGACAAGTCTTATCAGACTGTTAAGTTCGTTTGCTGCAATATATTTAATGTTGATAATGAGCATTTCGAGGTTGAACACTAGCAACAGCATCAGCAAAACTATTGTTGATAACATCAGTGCTACCAACCCGAAGGTCAGTAGCACCATGTTCATTAGAATGGCATATTGTCATCATTCATTGCAGTAGCAACAAAACTAGCCGCTTTAGCTTTAGCCTCACGCTTGGCAGCAATGGCAGCACGAGCGTCCTCCATAATCTGCTTGATAAGTACATTATATGCACCAACAAGAACAGAATCAGCAGGCTGTTCGATACCTACAATATGATATGCATATCTATCATAATCCACAACATTGTAAAGATTATCTTTACGAGTAAATGGATTACGGCCTTGTACACCAGCAGGTACAAACTGGCAAAGAACTTTGACAGCAACACCAGTCAGATACATACTAGCAAAGCCAGCCTCAGCAGCTTCACCAACATAGTTGACAAATCTACCGTAGAACTTGTCTTTGCGCATTACAAGCAGTATCTGGTCAAATGGTATCTGAATAGCACCAAGCATACCCATTCGATGTGTACCATCAGGCATACTTTGAGCACATTTAACAGGACTAGCAATAGTAACAAACGCATTGAGATAAGACTTGCCATTACGACCTGTACGTTCTTGGCAATCAATATTAGTAATGACAGTAGTCATTACATAACTATGACCATCAGTACAGATGCGTGTAACAACATCATCAATGGTTTCCACTTGCGCAGAACTTTGATTATCTGTATCAACAGTAGATTGAATAGGTTGGTTAACACTAGTAGTTGGTTCAACTACATTAACACTCTCAGGAGCAGCAGCAGCACCTTGTGCAGCTTGTGCTAAATCTTTAACGTCTGGCATGACTATTAAGTATTTAATTACGCTAATCAGTAGCATTACTGACAGTTGTTTTCGTTTCAACTGCAAAGTATTTAATGTTGATAATGAGCAACATTATCTTAGTAGAGATTAATCTCTACTAAGATAACTAACAATAGCCGATAGTATTCCAAATACAACAGCAGTAATTTGTTCATCACTAGTTGGCTCTACTTTCAATGCTAGTATGATAGCTGGCATCATCAGTATGATTGCAACTAACAACAATGGTTTGTTTGTTCTCATAATGATTAGTGTTAATAATTAGTAATGTAATGAGATGAATAATCTCAATGTATTTAATGTTGATAATGAGCAGGATTATCATTAACTCTATCAACTTTAGGCGGGGGTAGTCAATCAAGTTTAACATGACCGGGGGTTATACTCACTAGCCTCATCAAAACATTAATATACACTATTTTCATTCTCATTATCACTACCTTTATTATTTTTATATTCGCTATCATCATCACCCTCATATTCATAATTACTTTTACTCTTTTCATCATCATTATTATAATCTTTATCATCTTTTTCATTTTTATCGTCATCTTTATTATTACCAATCCCAATCAATTTTACCAGTATCAACTTCTTCTGCTTCAATTATTTCAGTTTCATTATTTTCATTATTTGCTTTATCTACATTATTCTCATTATCATCATATAAATAATCAAGTTCACTTTTATATACTTGTTTATTTTTAATTATAATACAATTATCATCTTTAACTAATCCTATTCTATCTATATAATTAATATTATTATCAAGTTTTATTTTAGAATCATCAAGTTTACCTTTAGTAATAATTTCATGAAATTTATTAATATCTCCTTTAAATATAACTCTAGGATTAACTTCAAACATACTACGTTTATCTGTTCTACGAATAATATTAAGTTTTTCTAATGTAACAATAGCATTAGCAAAATCTCGTTTATTACATCCACTTCTAATCCCATTTCTACAAACAGCATCAAATAAATCCTTACTAATTTTAACAACATTAGAATTAAAACAAATAGTATAATTAATAAAATAAAAAAGTTCATGAAGAATTATACTTCTTAATTCAACTATTTCTCTCCAAGCATTAATACCAACATTAGAATAATATCTTTTAATAATTTTACCTGTATCAAAACATTCCATACGTCCAGTACCACATAGATATTTTTTATTATTATTTTTAACATCAATATCAAAAGTATTAGGTATAATAATACTTCTATCATTAGCTATATCTTTATTAATAGCATCAATAACAAGTTTATTATAAACTCGACTAGGTTTAAAATCTTCTTTAAAAGTCATAACAATAATATTATTAAGTTTAACATAAAAATATATTACTCTAGGAAATTAGCGAAATGTATTCCATAGATGGAACAACTTTCGTGCACAAAGGTAGTCATTTTTGCCACTTAATTTGCATACTAATGGGGAATTAGGTATTCAGCATGATACATAATATGTATTATAACTTATTGATAATCAATGTATTATAATTACTATAAAGATATATTATATATATAGATATATTATATAGATTCGCTGTGACCCGCTCCGGCTTTCGTCCTCCGCTCAACTCCCCCGTGGAGGAGAATACAATCAGTATCAATCACATCAAGTTAATCAATACTATAATCAATATCATTATCTCTATTAATATCATTAATATTAATATGATTAAGTCTAACTCATCTCCATCCTCCACGGGGAGTATGACTTGCATATTTATAATCATATAATCCTCTATGATGTAAATGTTAAAAATAGTTTTTCTCTTGGTAGATTCATTCAAACTCTTACATTTGCTAAAAACAATTAAGTTATGGGTAAAGATAAAAGTGAAACTAAACCTAAATACACTAGAGAATTTCATAGTGGTGAAAGGAATAAAAAAGAAGTTAAAGTTCCTAGTAAACTTAAACTTGGAAATATTGGTATTGATATTATTATTAAAACTAAATAATTTAGTGTTATGATTAAAGTTGAAAGTAAATTTAAAGATTTTGGTATTCAAATACCTACTGACATCAGCGAAATAACAAGTGAAGCACTTGACGCTGTTCTTACTAATGTAGTTATTGCTAAACACTATTGTGTTGTTGCTCTTTGCCAAAATGAAAGTTTGTTTGGTGTTATTAATAATAAAGTTAGTACAGTTGAGGTTATGCCAATTATTGCTAAGATTAGTAAAGAAGATGCTGAACTTATTGGTATGAACCAAATGGATAAGATTATAATTGACCGTTCTACTCTTGAACGTGGTTATCATCTTTATCTTAAACATAATGTTCTTAGTCTTCAATTTGTTAATAAGTTTATTACTAATGATACTGAACTAACTCGTTCTATTACTGTTGGTACTTTTGGACAAAATCAAGGATATAAAAAAGGACAAAAAGTTTGGTTTGTTGAATTTAAAGTTATAGCTATTAATGATTTAAGAGCTGCTATTACTGATAAACATAAAGCTATTAATCCTTTTGTTTATCATTCTGCTGAAAAAGCTAATTAGCCATTTTCGTCTAAATAATCGAACTCTTCTTAGAACTACTTATGTATAATTTAAAATTATAGGTACTTGTGTTCTTGTTTATAGTAGTAATCTAAGAAGAGTTCTTAAACTTTCAATTATGGATTTTAAGACTAATACTAGTTTTAATATTGCTAATACTAGTTCTCATGAAGATTTTGATGATGATTATATTCTTATCTATAAAGATATAAATAATATATTAGATGATATTGGGTTTCAAGGTGATGATAGAATACTTTGTAAATCTATTATTGAAAGTCTTGAAAAAGAAGCTAGTATTAATATACGAAAAGATAAATGTGTTGCTATTCCTCATATTGGCATTATTCAAAAGAATTGGTATCGTTCCAAACTTATTAGTCATTATAAAGACTTTAAAGAAGCTAGAAAAACTATGACTAGAGAAGAGTATAAAGAATATACTGCTAAAGTTATGGAAGAAGAAAAGCAAAAACATTATGAAGAAGAAGAAAAGATTAAGACTGAACTTAAGTTTAAAAAGAAACTTCTTCCTATTTGGATTAAACTAAGTAAAAAACATAGTGCTGCTTATGCTAATCTTTGGCTATATGCTATGGGTAAACTTGAAATTATTGAATTTGATGAAGAAGTAGAAGAAATATATGAACGGTTTGGAATTGGATTGGATGCTGACCATAGATGAAACTGGTATGCCAAAAGCTCCTACACTTAAACAACTTCTTGATAGAGATGTTAGTCTTCTTTATACTAGAGATAAATCTCCTAATAAAGAGATGTATGTTAAAGAAGTTGGAGTTATTTATTATCTTGGTGACCCTAAAGGCCCGTGTCTACAAGAAGGTCTTAGTGAAAAAGAAGCTCTTAAGAAAGCTATTGAAAACTTTGATTTACCTAAAAATTATCAACCTGATATTCTTGTTTGGAAACTTATTAAAAGATATTATAATCAAAAAGCTGGTGCTGGTATGGAAGCTGTACTTAATATTAAGCGTGGTATTCATAATGTTGCTCTAGCTGCTAGCAAGTTAAATGAATTGTTGAATGACAAGTTATCTGATGGTGCTAGTCTAGAAGATGTTCCAGTTGTTATTAGTTATATGAAACAAATTAATGATTTAGCTAATCAGTTTCCAAACACGATTAAAGCTCTTAATGTAGCTGAAGAAAATCTTCTGTATGAACAAGAGAATGTTGCTGGTAGAGGTGGTGTTGAAATTACTAGTAGTATGATTGAAGAATAAGCTGATGTTGAATCTATTCCACCCTCCACGGGGAGTCTAGCGTAGGCACGTAGTGCCGAAGCGGGTCCAAACTAGTGTTGAACTTAATGGTATTAATAATATGGAACTTAGAGATAAAAGATATAATGATATTAGACTTATTTTTCATGAAGAAGAACATAAATATAATGATAGTCTAGGTAATGATTATATTTCAACTACTACTATCCTTCATAATTATGCTCCAAAGTTCGATAAGAACTATTGGTTGAGAAAGAAGTCTAAAGAACTAGGAATAAGTGAGAAGAAACTAGAAGAACAATGGTCAACTATTACTAAAGAAGCTTGTGAACGTGGAACTAATACTCACAATAGTCTTGAAGATGGTGTTAAAGGAGCATCTATGTTTCAACAAGCTATTAATTATCTTGATAAACGTGAAGATGGTGTAATGGTTACTATTGCTGATATTCCAAATTTTGGTGCTAATTATAAACTTCTTAATCTTAAAGATTTTATTGAACTTACTAATAATCGTTATCCTCTTATTTATGATGCGTTTAAAATGTACACTGAAAGAGGATATAAGATTTATAGTGAAATTGGTATGTTTCTTATAGATTGGTTAATTAGTGGAACTATTGATATTCTTCTAGTTAATGAAGATACTAATTGTGCTGTTGTGGGTGATTGGAAAACAAATCGTGGCGGATTAAGATTTAGTAGTGGATATCATAAGAAAGATAAAACAGTTAAACCTGCACAACAAACTAATGTTTGGGTTGATAAAGATGAACGACTTTTAGCTCCTCTTAATCATCTTCCTAATTGTAATGGTGCTATATATAATCTTCAACTTAGTATGTATGCTTTTGCTGTTGAATATATACTTGGTTTAACTATTAAAGGTATTTGGTTATGTCATATTGATAGTGATTTTGAACTTAATGAATATGGTATGCCAAAAAGATTTTCTGATGGTCTTTATCATATTAAAGAAAATCCTGTTGAAACTACTAAATTCTTTACTATGAATTATCTACGTGATGATATTAATAAAGTTCTTAAAGATAGAGAATTACAAATTAAAGCTAGTGGTGTTCAAACTCAATTTAAACTTGCTATATGAAATTAAATAAAGACAATTTAATTGGAGTAATTATTGATTTTATTGTTTTAGTTATATTTGCTATTTGTTTATCTAGTGGATGTGCTAAACGTATTATTCCAGTTCCTGAAATTCGTTATATTCCTATTACTGATTCTACTGCTGTTAATGAATTAGTTTTAACTAAAGAATTACTTCGTAGAACTCAAGATTCTCTTAACGCTTATAAATCTGATACTACAATTAATGCTGATTATTTTGTAGCTAAATATAAACTTGAACGTATTAGATATTATAATGATATTGCAGGTAAAGGAAATAATATCAAATTTTTACGTTCATGGATTCGTAGAACTCTTGAAGAATAAAATATTATGTATATTATTAATCGTAGAAAAAATATAAGATTAATTGGCGATGAACATCATATTGGTGATGACTTTGAATTTGTGATTTATAAAGTTCAAATTAAAGTTCTTTGGTTTTGGGTTACAATTAAAGAATTTGATGAAGATGAATATTATGACGCTGTTGATTGTTTTAGATATTGTACTAATCCTTATATAAATTAAATTATGGCTTACTTTGGAGATGCTTTTAAAAAACTATCTATTAAAGAAGGTGGTTATGTAAACGATAAAGATGATGCTGGTGGAGAAACTTATAGAGGTATCAGTCGTAAATATAATCCTACTTGGCAAGGTTGGACTATGATTGATTCTTATAAGAAACATTATACTGTTGGTAGTAAAGAATTTAAATCTAAACTTGATAATGATGTTCAGCTTCAGAAACTTGTTTGGGAAAAGTATAAAATAGGTTATTGGGATGTATTTGAACTTGATGATTTTAATAGTCAGAGAGTTGCTGAACAATTATTTGATACTAATGTGAATTGTGGTCAAGTTGCAGCTATCAAGATGGCTCAAAGAGTTCTTGGTCTTAAAGAAACTGGTAGATGGAATCTTGATTTACTTAATAAACTTATCGAAATAAAAGATTAACTTAATACTGTATAGAATTATGAAGAAGATGCTAATAGCAATATTTATAATAGCGATTATTAATTTATGTGTTACTCTGTATTTATCAATAAGTCGTTTTAGTGTAGAAGCCAATTCATATAATAAAAGTGACACTGCTATTAATCATGTTCGGATTGATTCTATACAGTTAGTTATAACTGAAAGAGAAAGTATAGTTTATAAACTTAAAGAACATGAAAAAGATATTGAAGATAAAGTTATTAGTCTTAATGACAGTGCTACTTGGGAGTTATTCAAGAAGTTGGTGTCAGAGTGAGATTGATAATGTAGTGCATCCTCCACGTGGAGTCAACACTACTGATACAACTGTTCTTGTTCCTATTAATATGATTAAGATTGCTAATACTAAAATTATTAAAGCTAAACTTTATAAAGATATTATTAACGAACAAGATAGTATAATTAATCTCCATAAGATTAAATATAATGCTCTTTATAAAGAAGTTGAAATTTTACAAAATAATCTTGATAATAGTAATAAAGTAAATGATAATTTAAATAAGTCTATTGAACGTATTAAACGTAAGAATAGATATTTGGTAAGCGGTGGTGCTGTTTGCGCTATCGCTTTTGTTGTTTGTTTACTAGTTAAATAAAATATTATGGCTGATGGTAAATATCCTTTTCTAGAATACATTGAAGAACCTGATAAAGAGAAAAAGTATAAGAAAGCTAGTGATTGTGGATGGTATGACCCTCATAATAACTTTTTAATTGGAGATAGTGGTGGCTTTCTTTTAAATATTAGACCTGGCAAATTTGTTAATACTGAACTTTTTAATGAAGCTGCTAGAACATATCAAGCCACAGGTAAATATACTCAATTTAAAGTTGATAGTATTCCTCATAGACAATTTAGACGTAGAGAATGTGATAGACGACGTAATGGTTTTTCTGCTCCTTGTTGGCAAAATCCAGATGGAAGTATAGAAGATGTTTGGATAACAGGTGGTCATTATAATTTTCTTAATTATACTCGTATGGAACGTACAGATGAATCATCTGTTATTGTTACTGAACATGGGGCTACTGCTAAAAAGATTTATAGTTTTCCTAGTTTTATTGATGCTCAATTTTGGACTTGGCAAATTATAGAATTTTGTAGACGTAATGGTTTACATCTTATTATTGATAAAACTAGACGTGGAGGTTTTTCTTATATTATGGCTGCTGACAGTTCTAATGAAGTTAATTTATCTAAGCATAAAGTTGTTATTCATGTTGCGGCTGATAATAAATACTTAATTAAACAAGGTGGTTTAAGTGACTTTGCTGTTAATAATTTAAAGTTCTTTGAAGAAAAGACTCCATTTAAAAGAGGTATATATAGTCCTACTACTGATAGTTTTAAACTTGGTTATCGTATGAAAAATGGAGTTGAAGCTGATGATAGTTGGTCTAGTTCTCTTTTAAGTGTTAGTGCTAATAATAATCCTGACTGTGCTATTGGTAAAGATGCTGTTACAATTAAAGTTGAAGAGTTATCTACAATGCAGAATTTTGATGAGTTTATGAATGTAACTGAACCTACAATGACTGTTGGTACTCGTACTACTGGTACTCTTATGGCTTGGGGAACTGCTACTGCTGCTAATATGCAAATATTTGAACAAAACTTTTATAATCCTAGAGCATTTGGATTTATGGCTTTTGAAAATGTTTTTGATAATGATGCTCGTAATGAAGTTTGTGGATTCTTTAAATCTTATGCTTGGGGTCTTGAAGGAGAGATAGATGGAGTTAAAGGATTTGATGAAGATGGAAATAGTAATCTACGAATAGGACTTAAGCTTGCTGCACGAGAAAGAATTGAAAAGAAAAAGACTGCTAAAACTTTTGCAGAATATCTTAATTATCTTGGTCAGCGTGCTTTATTTCCTGCTGAATCTTTTAGTAGTGCTAGTGAAAATATATTTAGTAGTGAAGCTCTTAATAAGTTTGAAGATAAACTTCGAGTTGATAATAGTTATAAGTTTTATACTGATGGTGAACTATTTGAAGATGGAACTAAAAAGATTTATTTTAAATCTAATGCTCGTATAAGAATTGAAAATCCTGATATGAAAACTTATGATTATATTCAAGGAGTTCCTAGACGTGGCAATGAAGACCCTCATGGTTGTATAAGAGTTTGGTTTGCCCCAGAATATGAAGAAACATATATTGGCGATAGACTTATAAGAAGTATTCTTCCCGGTACTTATGTTGCAGTTTATGACCCTGTTGGTATTGATAAAGATAAAAAAGAAATTACTGATAGACATTCTCATAATAGTATATTTGTTATTGAAATGCCTAGAGAACGTAATGGATTTAAACCTAAGTTATGTGCTGCATATTATGGACGTACTGAACGACTAGAAGAAGCTGATGAAAAGTTTTATCGACTATGTAAATGGTATAATTGTATTGGTACTGGACTTGTAGAAATAAATCGTGGTGAAACTGTTTCTAATTTTCGTAAATGGAAAGCTACTAAATATCTAGGTTATGAACCTTTATATGTTTGGGATTCTGCTGTTAAAGAAAAAGTTAGTACTAGTTATGGTTATAATATTGGTAGTGGTCCTAAGAAACTAGATGGTCTTCGACTTCTTAAAGAGTTCTTATATGAAGTTATTGGTAAGAATGAATTTGGAGAAGATATTTATGTTTTTGAAAGATTTCTTGATTATCAAACAATTCTTGAACTTAAAAAGTTTAATGCCGAAGGTAACTTTGACCGTATATCTAGTCTTATACTTTTAGGTATATATTGGAAGTCTATTGATATTAAAGGTAAACGAGAACTTGCTAGTCGTAAGAAAGTTACAGAAGATAATGATAAAACAGATATTTTTAATAGACAATGGTTTTAAGATTAAACAAATAAAGATATGTATAATTTTGGTAGACTTGATTTTCCTAATCAGCATGTTAGTTATGCTGAAAAACAAGAAGTTGATTGGTATGCTAAGTGCTGTGATTATGTTATAGAAGCTGGTATTGCTTGTAAAGCTGATTTTAATGTAGAAGAAAAGTTTAATATTCTTCTTGGTAATATTCCTAGAGAATATTATAGAAAAACTCTTAATCCTTATAATGAGAAAGATGAAAATCTAACTCGTTTTCCAGCTACTATGCGTAATTATGATATGATGAAAGGTATTATTAGAAGATATATTGGTGAATATATTAAAAATCCACATGATTTTATTGTTGGAGCTAATAATCCAGAAGTTGTATTTGCTAGAGATGCTGAACTTGGTAAACAAATTATGATGCTTGCTGAACAAGCTGTTGCTAAGAAGATACAAGAAAGTTATATGCAGTTTGTTAATGAAGGTAATAATCCTGAACAATTTAATTCTGAACAAGCTGTTGATATTGAAGCTTTTATTAAAGAGTTTAATGAAAATTTTATTGATGATATTAGCGCACAAGGACAAGATTTAATTAATGTTATTGACGACCTTACTGATGCTTTTACTATATATGCTAGAGCTTATTTTGAATTTGTTGCTTTTGGAGCTTGTTATACATATAGAGACGTTGTAGGTAGTCAATTAATTAAACGTGTTGTTAGTGTTAGAGATGCTTTTCCTGTTCCTAACGATAATATGTTTGCAGAAGATTATGATATGTTTGCTGAACGTCGTATGTTGACTAAACAACAAATTATAGATGAATTTTATGAATATCTTTCTGAAAAAGAACGTGAAGCTCTTGATACATATTATCAATATAGTGCTACTACTTCTAGTGATAAAGCACTTTTAAATTGGGATAAATATATGTATTATTTTGGTAATATATGTAGTAAATTTAATAAAGATGATTTGCAACATATTAAGAACACTAATATAATGGCTCGTGATGCTAATAATGGTTTATTTGAAGTTTGGCATACTGTTTGGAGAGGTGAAATAAAAGAAGGTATTCTTACATATAGTAATGGAGCATTTGTTACAACAAGAATTGTTGATGAAACTTATCAGCTTAACCCTGCTGGTGGTGATATTAGTATTGAATGGGTGTGGCGTCCACAAGTTTATGAGAGCGTTAGAATTGGCTCTCGTGCTACAAGTATATATCCTTATAAGGCTCGTCCTATTGCTTACAATAGGAATGGTAAACTTCCTTATAATGGTATTGCAGAACTTTTGCCTGGTTTTGGAAGATTTAGTGTTGTAGATACAGTTATTCCTTATCAAGTATTTCGTAATATAGTTTCTTATCATAGAGAAATGGCTATTGCTAAAAATAAGATGAATGTTCTTATGATTGCTAAATCTCTTCTTGGTAAAAAACCTGCTGAAACTATATATCGTATGGCTGCTGATGGAGTGCTTTATATTGATGATGAAGATGATGCTAATCTTGTTAAAGCACAAAGTGTTCGTTATCTTGAAAGTCGTATGAATAATTATATTACTGAACTTGGACAACTTATTCAAGAGATTGAACAGACTACGAAAATGGAATGTGACATGACTCCACAACGTTATGGAGAAATTGCTAATAGTGCTGGTAAAGGAGTTACTGACGAAGCAGTTATTCGTGGAAGTATGGGTTCTGTTATTATTGAATTTATATTTGATAAAATGAGAGAACGAGATTATCAAGCTGAAATGGATTATACTAAACTTGCTTGGATTGATGGTCTTAATACTTCTTATAAAACTAAAGATGGTGATATTAGATATTTAAGTCTTGATGTTAATAGTCATATATTTGCTAATTATATTGTTACTTGTAAAACTTCTGTTAAAGAACGTGAGAAACTTGAACAATATAAACAGCTTGCATTTAGTGCTGCTCAAAATGGTAATATGGATATGGCTAATGCTGCTATTCGTGGAGATAATGTTGCTCAAATTAGCAAACTTATTGATAAATATCAAAATATTCAACGTGAGCATGAACTTGATGTTGAACGTGTTTCTCAACAAACAGAACAACTTCGTCAAGAATTTGAACTTGCTAAGATTGATAGAAAAGCAGAACAAGATAGAGAAACAATTAGAGTTGAAAAATATCTTGATGGTCAGATTGAAGCTATGAAAGCAAATGCTAATATTATGAGTTTTGATAATGGTCTTAGTGATGCTGAAAAGAGTCAAGCTGAAGAACGTATGGAAAATGCTAGACTTAATCTTGAACGTAGTAAACTTAGTTTAGATGCTCAAAAGACTTCTGTTGAAGCACAACTTAAAGAAAAAGAATTAGCTGTTAAACTTAAAGAAAGTGATGATAAAGTCAAGATTGCAAAAACGAATAAAAATCGTTATGATAGTAAAAGTAAATAATCGGCTGTATTTCTAAATTTTGTTCATAATAGGGCTGGACTTGCTTGTGAAAGTAGGTTCAACCCATTTTCATTTTTATTTACATCACATGAGCCATTTTAAGCTCATTTTAAGCACTTTATTCATTTCGTGATAGATTAATCATTATGATAAAATTTGATTCATACACGGCTTCTCTGAAAGCGACAGGTTAGGTTATCAGTAATAAATATCCTAGTTAGCAATAGTATGTTAGTCGGCAAATCGGCTTAAAGGTGAACATATTTTAACGATACAAGTAAAACTCGTATTATTATTATAGTTTATATTTGTGATATAGTAATTAATTAAAAACAAAGAGTTATGCCTAATTTTGATAGTTTTGGTTTTAATGGTGAAACATCTAATGGTGATGGAAAACCTACTGACGACATTACAGACCTTGATACAGGTAAAACAGGGCAGTTAGATGCTGATGGTAATTCTATTGATGATATTACTAATAATGGTAATGGAGATGGGAATAGTGATTCTAATGCTAATAAAGATAACCAATCTTCATCCTCCACGGGGGGTAAGCCTAATGACAAAGCGAATGACGCTGATGCTGAACATGGTTTAGAAGAAGGTACTATTATCGAAGATGGAGATAATAAATATACTGTTGATAAAGACGGTAATCTTATTGACGATAAAGGTAATATCTTTAAAGCTAAAAATGAAGTTGCTGCTTATCTTAAAGAATTTGAAGTAGAAGATACTAAAGAAGAAAATACTATTGATGTTAAATCAATTCAAGAACTTGTAGGTGTTTCTGTTACTTCAGAAGATGGTAAACCAGTTGCTTTTGAAAATACTCCTCAAGGAGTTGCAAGTTATATTCAATCCGTTATTGATTTAAAACGTGACGAATTTGCTCAAGCTGGTATTAATAAGTTATTTGAAGATTATCCTATCGTTGGTGATTTTCTTAATTATTATGTTGCAAATGGTAATTCATTTGAAGGCTTTGGTGAACTTCGAGATAGAAGCGGTATTGAAGTAGATGAAAATAATGTAAGTCAACAAGAAGCTATTGTTCGTGAGGCGTTTAAGGAATTTAATCGTCGTGGTAATGTTGATAAGTATATTCAATATCTTAAAGATAGTAATGAACTTTTCAATGTTGCTAAGGAAGAACTTGAAGCTCTTCAGAAAGCTGATAACGAAATGCGTGAAGCTAATGCTAAAGAAGCTATGCGAGTTAAAGCAGAAGAAGAGAAACAACTTATGGAATTTTGGAATGGAGTTAAAGAATGTATTGATAAACGACAAATTGCTGGTTATCGTATTCCCGAAACTGTTATTATTGAACGTAATGGTAAACAGATTTCTACTACTCCTGAAGATTTCTTCAATTATGTTTATCAAGTTGATGATAAAGGACTTTCTCGTTATGAAAATGATTTAATGAAGTTATCTCCTGCTGAAAGACGCGATGAAGAACTGCTTAAGGCTTGGCTTAAATATACAGGTAAAGGTTATGATAGTTTGATAGAAATGGCTGTTTCTGATAAAGAAGCTAAAAAGTTGAAACTTACTGCTAGTCAACGTAAATCTACAAAAGGAGCTATTAAAATAACTAAACCTGATAGTAAAAAAGACGTTCTGAAAGATGAGCGTTTTGGTTATTAACATAATAGTAAATTTGTAGATGAAAACATTACGTGTTATTGGACAAACTCGTTATGAAGATAGAGGTTATTCTAATGAAGAATCAATTGCTTATCTTCAACTTCAAAAGCCAGAAGAAATTAATAGTTTTCTGACTTATAATTATGGCATGGATGATGACCGTTTTCCTTTAAGTTTTATTACTGAAGGTCAAGGTAGTCGTGGTATTAAAGATGTTGCTACTGTACAATGGACTTGGAAAACTATGGGTCGTATGAAGTTTACAGACTTTGTAACTTACTTTAATACTGCTGTTACTAAACCTGGTCAAAATGGTAGTGAATTTGAAGTTCATTTCTCTACTCATTGGTTTATTGAACAACATGGTCTTACTGCTCCAGATGGTGTTACTCAAGTTCGTATTCAGAAAGACTTAGGTGAATCTGCTTATGGTTATGCTTATCTTTTGAAACTTACTTCTCCTAATCCTGATGCTTATGTTAATCCTCAATGGTTGGCTAAAGGTATGTATTGGGCAATGAGTGCTCCTACTGTTTCTGAATCTTATTCTAAAGGTAATAGAAGCAATACTATGGGTCCTGCTGGAATGACTTCTCAACTTGAGTTTTATCGTTATTCTAAAGAAATAGCTGGTAATCTTGCTAATGTTGTTACTCAATATCAATTCCAAAATGATAATGGTGGTACTTCTAATCTTTGGATTAACGAAGAGATGCGACAGTTCAACTTGCACATGAGAGTAATGAACGAAGAACGTTTGTGGAAGTCTGAATATAACCGTTTACCTAATGGTACTATTCCTTTGAAAGACCATGATAATGGTAAACCTATTCCTCATACTGCTGGTATGTTAGAAATTTGTCGTGAATCTAACTACGATACTTATGGTGAAGTTCTGACTCTTAACAAACTTGAACGTACAATCGGTGATGTTCTTGACCGTGATACTCAAGATGGAGATAAGAAAGTTGTTCTTATGGGAGGTAAAGGATTTATTCGTGACTTTGAAATGGCTATCAGAACTGATGCTAAAGAAAACGGATTTATTACTCCTCTTGGTGAAAAGATGATTCAAGATAATGGTGATGGTCTTTCTTATGGACGTTACTTTAATAAGTATAAAACTCCAGATGGATATATCATTACTGTTATTCATAATGCTTATTTCGATAAGGGTACTGATGCTGAAGCTGCTAAGCAAAATGGTATGATTCATCCTACTACTGGTTTGCCTATTACTTCTCATCAAGCTGCTTTAATTGATATGAGTAATTATAAAGGTAATCAGAATGTTCGTATAGTACGTCAAAAAGGACAGGCTTATAAAGCTAAAGTTATTGAAGGTATGACTGATATTCCTGCTTGCTGGGGATTGCCTAATACTAATCATGCAGCTACTGAAATTGATATGGCTCGTTATGAAGTTAAGGGCTCTATTGGTTTGCAGGTAGATAACACTACTAAGATGTTCTTATTGAAATGTGTATTATAATCATTTAAAAGAAGCTATTTAAGATATGGATTTTAACAAAGTAAATGAAGCTAATAAAGCAGGAGAAAATACTCCTGCTGCTTCTAATATAAATACAGATAAACAGGTTATACCCCCCGTAGAGGATGGAGTAGATAAACAGCCTGCTAATACAGTAGGATTTAGAGATGAAAGTCTTGATGAACCTTATACTGAAAAACGAACTATTACTATTAATTTAGTTACTAATTATTCATTATATCGTAGAGTTAATGATAAAACATTACCTAAACGAATGGATAAGATTGGTAGTTGTGTTCGTAGTTCTCGTACTCTTTCTTCTAATAAAGGTGAGATTGAATCTTATTTTCCTGCTTTAATTGGTCTTGCTCCTAATAATGAAAACTTTATTTCACGGGTTAAGGCTTATCTTAATAATATTAGTGTTTCAGTTGATGAACTAGGTAAGACTTTTGATATTTCTTTCTTTTGGAATCGTAAACGAGATTATCTTCGTTTTAGAGCCGAAGAAGAAGCTATTGAAACTGCTTATATGAATAGTGACCGTAAAGGAGTTAAAGAACTTAGAGAAGCTCTTGAAGCTAAAATTACTAAGTTAAATCTTCTTGAAAGTGAAAAGTATAAATATGGTTATCCTATTGTTCTTGATGATTATCTAATTTATCGTCATTGTTTATTATATAAAGATGTAGCTAAAGATATTGCTCTTATTAATTCTGACCCATCTATTAGATTTTATTTTAAAGATGACCAAAGAGAAGCTGAGCGTCTTGCTAAACATCGTCAGGAAATTAATTCGGCTAAAGGCAATTATGTTAAACTTCTCACGAATAGTGATTTGTTTGATGCTGTATTTATTCAATACTGTGTTGCCAATAATATTAATATTCCTAACGGTATGGCTATGGATACTGTCGATAAACAAACTCATCTTGATAAATTTAGTACAAATGAACCTGCTAAGTTTAATAAACTTTGCAATGATAAAGATATTACTATTAAATCTTTAATTGAGGTTCTTATTTCTCGTGGAGAATTTATCAGAGCAATTCATAATCAGAATATTACTACTCCTGATGGTGAGTTCATTGGTGCTAATGTTAAGGAAGCTGTTACATGGTTTAAGAATCCTACCAATAGTGCTCTTGTTAGTGCTTATAAAAATAAACTTAAAAACATTTGATTATGAACATTGGGGAGATGCACGTGACGTTCAGAGAACTGGCACAACAGATGGGTATGCAGACCGTTCGTGCTATTCTCATGGAAGATATAGATATTTGTCTTAATGCTGCTATAATTGAAAAAGCTAGAAATGTAATAGTAGAAAACGTCGGACCTGTTCCTTATAATGATAAGGTTGCTCGACAAAATGCTTCTATTAGTCCTGTTAATGCTCTTAGAACTTTATACACAGCGGGTACTGTTAACGGCGGAGATATTACAGGTGGTGGAACAGAAGTTGACCCTTATAAAATTAATATTGATAGCGACGGAATAATGCTATATACAGGCTTTCAAGTTAGTTATAATGGCAAGACAATTTATGATTGCAGAATTATTGAAGCTGAAGATTTAGGTCAAACGCTAAGAGATTTCTGTAATCGTGCTGCGAAAGATGCTCCGATAGTTACTATATTTGGAGATGAATCTGGTATTAATGTTAATATATATACTGGACGTAATAATACAGTTAAACCTCAATTAGTTAAATATCTTTATATCAAAGAACCTGCTAAAGTTAAATTTGATGAAGATAGAGAAGAAGATTGGGTTAATTGTGATTTACCTCCTTATTTACACATGGAAATAGTTATGCGTGCAGTACAGATTTATCTTGTTAGTATTGGTGCTACTTCTAATGGAGCTGATAAACAAAGTTAAACTCTAAATTAAATTAAAAATGAGACAGTTTTTGTTGGCGGGCAAAGTCGCTTATGGAGCAGACTTACCTCTTGCTGCTGGAGCGGTTGCTTTTACTTATCTTGCTAATGGCAAGGAAACGATTGACGCTGACGGTACTAAGATTACCGATAAGTTTTACATTAATCTTGGTCGTGAAGCAAATGGTCCAGTAGTTCTTCCAGCTTATAAGAAACATCTTACTTTTGTTAAAGGTGTTTATCAAGCTGCTACTACTTTCTCTGCTAATCTTACTATCGGAGATGTAAATGCTTATTCTGATTATTCTATTATGATTGTGAAAAAAGGATTAAAGTTCAATGAACGTAATCGTTGGACTGCTACCATTCATACTGGTCTTAATCCTACTGCTAATGATGTAGCAAAGAAATTAGCTAACCAAATTAATAATAATACTGTTGGACATGGTATTAAAGCATCTGTTGCTGAGGCTAAAATCACTCTAACTGCTGAGTCTAAAGGTATTGATTATGAAATTCTTGGAGCTGATGAATTAGTTGGTATTGCAGTCACAGTTACAGCTACTGGTTTTCCTGCATATGGAGATGCGGCTTATATTACTGATTTGGCTAATAAAGCTGCTGCCGATGCTGGTATCGAATATACTTATCGAGATACTTATACTGAACTGTATCCTACATATCCGCTTAATCCTTTGAAACAACATGATAGTGCAGATGCTGGATATACTATCTTTACTCTTCGTTTTGCTGTTCCACGTGAAATGAAAACTAGAGATGAAGTTGTTCATCAGATTGTACAAATAGCATTCCCAACTGGAGCTGCTGCTATTGCAACTGTTGAAACTATCCTTAAAGCTATTGCTACTGAAGAGAAAGCATAACCTATTACCCGACTCGATTAGGTAAATATTAGGTAATATTAATCGAATAGGGGCTATTGGTATTAGCATTAGTGTTGATACTGATAGTCCCTATTCTTGTATCTATAAAAATGGAATTAATTCAAAATGCCTTTGAACAAGGTCTTATTCCCGGTATTGTTATTGTTATTTATCTTATAATTAATAAGATAATTGATAATAACAAAAGAAATCCTTTAGATGATATTGCCAAACTTCTTAACATAGTTACTAGAGATATTATTGAAAAAGATAGAGAAAAATCTAAAGCTGTTATTTCTATTACTATGGTTAATGCAGCTTCGGAATGTGCAAAGTTTGTTGCTTCAACTATTATTACTAATAATGTTGATAATAATCGTGACCAAATAGAATATAACGCTAGACATTTAGTTAATAGTGTTTATTATGATGCTTATTCTAAACTTAATATGTATCGTGGTGATGAAGATTATCTTAGTCATTATATGAAAGAAGAATGGAAAGAAGATATTTATGGTGATATTATAAATATTGTCTATAATAAAAATCTTGATTCTAATCAACGTATTCTTGCGTTTAATAAACGTATTGATATTAGAGTTAATGATTATACTGCTTATATTATTAATAAGGCATTTAAATAAGATGATATTATGATAAGAGGTTATATTAGTAATCCAAAACAGCTATCGAAAGAGATGCAATTACGCATTGCAAGTATGGCTGAAAAACAGGTGAGAATAGCAGAATTAGGCTTCCCATTGAACGAAAAAAATTGGTGCAAACTAACACAAGGACAAATTTTAATTCAAGCACTAGAAGCCTTAGAATTGCTTTCTGATGAGCAACAAAAATCAATTATTAATTCATACAATAACTTGATGTTAGAATGAGTGAACAAATAGATGATAATTATGTTAATGGTGTCTATGTAAAAGCTGATGGAACTGAACAAGTTGAGATTAGTCCTCAATATGTTTATATGACTGTTCCTAGCAAATATGTTTGTGTTTATCATAAACTATTAGTTCTTATGGCACAATATGGACTTGATATGCTTAATGATTGTTCTGCTACTTGTAAAGGTAATAATAAAAATATTGTTACTTGTTGGAATATGTTTCAATCTGCTATGGCGGCATATCAACTTGGTCAAGATAAACTTGCTGAAACTCTTCTTAAATATATTAAAGGTCAACTTAATATTATTTATGAAGGTAGTGAACAAGTTCAGTATAGTGGTTCTATTACGCTTCCTGTTGATGAAGAAGGTAAAATTCATGCAATAGTTAGTTGTGGAGATGCTCCTAAATTTTATGTTGACCCTGAAACTGGTAAACTTTGGGAGAAGAAAGAAGAAGGCAAAGAATATAATGAAACTTATAGTCTTAGTGATGTTGATTATGATAATGAATAATGTGAATGTGTTCCATCCTCTACGGGGGGTCTACACTATGAATTTAGTAAACCTAGAGAACGTATGAAAACAATAAAAGAAGAACTTGGTAAAGTTAGTCTTACTTGTAATGGTCAATGGAATGATAGGCCTTATGAAAGACTATGTATAGTTCATGACGGTTTCTATGCTAGCTATATATCTCGTAAAGCTGTTCCTGCTGGTATTCCTTTATCTAATGAAGAGTATTGGCAGCCTATTGCTAAACTTCGAGAAGATTTAGTTATTGATTATGAAACTTTCAAGAAAGAAATACTAGAACTTATTGCTGTTGTTCAAAGAGGTCTTAAAGCTGCTAGAATTGTAGTATCTACAATGGAAGATAGAGATGCTCTTACTTGGGAACAGATTGGAGTAGGTTGTGAAGTTTATGTTATTGAAACTAAAAAGAGTTATATTCTTGATGAAATAACTCCTGTTACTAATGCAAAGAAATGGCATCTTGAAGCTGATTCTGAAATTGGTTCTAAATTTGTAGAATCATTTAGTGGTATGTTTCCAAGAGCAATTGCAGAACGTGCAGTTGCTGATGAATTTGGTATTAATATTCAAGATAATTATCTTCGTCGTAATGTTGTAGTTAATTATATGGCACAAGTACTTAAACAGTATTTTGAAGATAATGCTGTTCAAATACTTGAAGGTCAGATTACTCCTGAAATGCTTAGTGAATCTGTTAAACAAATGTTTACTGCTTCACAGATTACTAATGCGGCAGATGAAGAAGATTTAACTGTTGTTGATAATCTTCTTAAATTTGCAGATAAAGACTATAATACAAATGATTATAGTGGAAAGGCTCGTAAATATCTTCGTAAGAATATGATTAGTGGTGTTAATACTCTTACTCAAGATATGATTAATGAGCCTAATACTATTTATATACTTCAATATGATTATTGTTTAGCTGGACAAACTATTGAACTTCCAGATAATAGTATTATTCTTTGGAGAGGTGGTAGAATGTATGATGGTGTAGTTAAATTAAATCAATGTAGACTTCTTAGTAATTATCGTCAAGAAGATATGTTTGATAAAGAATCTATATCTCTTGATGGAAATTGGGCTGTTGGTCAAATACTTTATCATCCTCTTGATTTAGATGAAGATAATAAACAAGTTGAAATTGTTGGTTGGGGTGGAGCTTATACTAATGATTTTTATTGGTTTTGGGATGGTGAAAAATGGGTAAGTATGGGTTTTGATTTATCTGTATATCTTACTCGTGCTGAATTTGAAGCTTTCTTAGAGAAGTTAAGAGAAGAGATGGAAAAGTTTTATGCTTGGCTTCTTGCAGAACTTAAAAAGATTAATGACCATCTTGAAATTCATGACCAACAAATATCTGAATTACAACAAGATATAACTGATATTAACACTAGAATTAATAATCTTATTACTGAATATAATGCTAAATTTGAAGATATTTATAATAAGATTGGAGATTTAAATAGTAGTGTAGAAGGTAGTATTAATAATCTTGAGCAATATATTAATAATAAGATTGAAGAAATTCTTAATAAAATAAACCAAAGTGGTAGTAATATCAGTAATGAGTATAAACAATATTTTGAAAGTAATTATGTATCAATGTTTAAAAATAAGATTAGACCGGGTACTAATATTACTTTTGTTGAAAATGATGATGGTACTATTACTATTAATGCTGCCGGTGGAGGTTCTGGCGGAGGTGGATTAACCGAAGAAGAAGTACGTAATATTATTAATTCTATACTTAATAATTATTATACTAAGCAAGAAATTAATGATATTATTGCAGGTCTTGAAGGAGGTGGTGGTTCTGGTGGAGATGGCACTCATAATGTCATGTCTGTTACTCAACTTGGTGAAGCTAGAACTGGTAAATATCTTGTTATGAATAAATTTGCAGACAATGAAACTAAACCTAGTAGACTTGATGTAGATTTTAATTCTCTTTATACTGATATTAAAAATAAATTAGTTGGAGAAGGATTTGGACAAGGCGGTGGAAGTGGACAAGGTGGTGGAGTTGCTGCTAGTCAAATTCAAGCTTGGATTGCTGCCGTTGTTCCTATTGGTTCTATTATGCTTTGGGATACTTCAACTCCTCCTAATGGTTGGGAAGTTTATACTGCTGCACAAGGACGTTTTGTTATGGGTTATATACCTAACGGTATTAATATTTATAATAATCCTAAACAAGGAAATCTTGATTGGAAAACAGTTCTTGAAAATATTAAAGATACTTATGACCCTGCTGCTCCGGGTCGTAATGTAAGTGCATATACGTTTTATATTGGTGGTACAGATTTACCTCTTCATCAACACGCTGTTGCTGTTGGTAAAACTAAATCCGGTGATAATAACCATCAAGTTATAGCACCTAGTAACTGGAGATTTATATCAGGTGATTTAGATGGTGATGTTAAAAATGGTTATCCTTATGGTACTGATAGAAATAGATTTGATAATCTTGGCATTAATCGTTCTACTAATTGGTATATGACTGGACCTAATATTAGTAATAATGGTGAAATGACTTGGAGTCAAATAAGTGGTAATAGATGGACAGGTGATTATCTTGCTATTAATAAACTTATGCCTACTATTGCTTTACATTATATTAAACGTGTTTCTAATCCGTGGTAATTATGGCTGAAGAAGAAAATGTTTTTGTTGGTACTAATTGTCAATCTTTTGACCCTAGTAAAGTTCAATGTGATAAAGAGGGCAATATGCCAATTCATATACTAGATAAGTATTGTGAAGAAAATGATACTAGATATAATATATATCCTTTAACTGTTATACAAGCTGTATTTGATGGTTTAACTGGTACTAGACTTGATAGAATACTTGCTGCTTGTAATAGTGTTTATTTAACTTGGGAAGGTACTTTTGCTAATACTGTTAATAAACTTGATAAAATTTATCGTCGTAAAGGATATATTATTACTTATCGTGATGCAACTAATATTAATTGGACACAACGATATAATAGTGATGATATTAGTGATGTTGCTTGGACTAATCCTGCTAATTGGGAAGGATGGTCTTTTGATACTGTTATTAAAGATTTAGCAGAAGCACTTGAAGAGATATTTACTAATATAGGTGATTATAAAGACTTTCTTGATATTATTACTAGTTTTATTAATGATTTTGTTATTAATGTGTTTAATAATATTAATAACTATCCTAAACTAGTTGAAATTATTAAGAATAGTACAGTTGAAAGTTTGCCTATTATTATTAGAGATATATTTAATAATATTAATGAATATCCTGAGCTTAAAGAGATATTTAATCAATATATTAAACAATGGACTGAATCTATCTTTAATAATATTTCTTCTTATCCTGCTCTTAATCAATTTATAACTAATGCTATTAATTCTCATGTAGAAACTACTATTGGTAATATATTTAATAATATTGATAATTATCCTGCTATTAAAAATCTTATTATTACTAATACTGTTAATAAAGTAGTTGATATATTTAAGAATATTGGTCAATATCCGGAATTACAGGAAGCTATACAGAATAATATTAATGAACGAGTTGATTATATATTTAATAATATTAATAATTATCCTGAACTCATTGGTATTCTTTCTGATTTAGTTTGTAATTGTGTTAAGAATATATTTGCTAATATTAATAACTATCCTGCTCTTGTTACTTGTATTAATAATGCTGTAAATAGCAGAGTTGATTATATTTTCAATAATATTGATAGATTTCCTATTCTTAAGAATCTTATTGAAACTAAAGTAGAAGCTAGAGTTACTTATATATTTGAACATATTAATAACTTTACTGAATTACTTAATGTTATTAAAGGTAATATAGAAAATATCTTTGATAATATTGATAATCATCCTAACCTTAAAGTTGTTATTGAGAATAAAGTTGAATCTACAGTTGAACATATCCTTAGTAATATAGATAATTATCCTATTATTAAAGAGAAGATTATTCAATTCTGTAATGAAGCTATTGAAGCTAAACGTGGTGTAGCAAATGGTATTGCTAGTCTTGATGGAGATGGTAAAGTCCCAGCAAGTCAATTACCTAGTTATGTTGATGATGTTCTTGAAGGATATTATGTTGATGAAACTCATTTTGCTGAAAAGTATATAGAAAATGCTCCTGTATATTATACTCCTGAAAAAGGTAAAATTTATGTTGATATAAGTGAAAGTACTGATTATAGCGGTAAGACTTATCGTTGGTCTGGAACTAAATATTCAGTTATATCTGAAACTTTAGCTTTAGGTGAAGTTACAGGTACTGCTTATGATGGCGGTAAAGGTAAGAAAACTACTGATACTGTTAATAGTTTATCTAATGAACTTGTTAGTAGACTAGATAGAGTTGAACAAACAGCAGAAGGACTTAAAATTGTATATAGTAAATCTATTAAAAATAATGATACAAATTTATATAATACTCCAAGTCCTGTTGCCCTTGTTTTAAATAATGCTAGTAAAACTGCTAATGGTAGTATGTCTTCTGCTGATAAAGTTAAACTTGATGAAACTTTACCTAATCAAATTACTGAACTTAGTAATAATGTTTATACTAAAGAAGAAATTAATAATAAGTTTGATAATGTACCAACAGTAGAAAATACTTATACTAAAGCTGAAGTTGATAAAGCTATTGCTGATGCTATTAAAGCTTTAATTCCTGCTGGTTATGAACTTGTTATTAAAAAGAAAACAACTTAATATTAATCATGGTGGTACTGAATAAGTGCCACCATTTAAAGTTTATAAAGTTATGCAAGATATTAATCAACAATTATATGAAAATAAAAGCACACCTGAAGGATTTATTCCTGTTTATGGTGTAGTTATAACTGTTTCTACTGGAATATATATTAATGGGCAAAAAGATTTTACTTGTGATAAAACTTTTGATGAAGTAAAAGAAATATTATTAAAAGGCGGAAGTATTATTGCTGTTGATAATAACAATAGTAGAATTAATTTTGATAGAATTTATATAGGTAATAATAGCATTAGTGCTACGATTACTTATTTTTCTCCTAATGGCGGTGGAATTAATAAAATTGATTTAAGTTGGGATAAAGGTATAGCTAGAGTTGGTGGTGAAGAAACAAAAAGTATTAATACTTTTGTAGCTATAAATAGTAATTCAATTATTAAATCTTATGATATTAATACTATTATTATGTTATTAACTAATAATGGTACTCCTACGGAAGTATTAAATGCTATAAATACTACATTTACTAATTTTGATGGATTTGTCGCTGCTATCGGTAAACCTAATTCTGTATTTTATAATAATACCTACGGTAAATTTTATATTAGATATACTGGTGATACTATAATTATACAATGGAGTAATAGTAATACAATAAATCATGTAGCTTTACATAATGATGGCAGTTATACTTATAATACTATTCAAATAGTTGACCAAACTCTTTATAGATTATCTAATCTTACTATTGAACCAATAGTTAATCCTAAAATATGGGTTGGTACTGCTACTCAATATGCAGCTATTGCACAAAAAGATAATAATACTACTTATATAGTTAAATCGGATGCTTAAATTATGGCTATATATCAAGGAGATATTGGAATACATGATATTAAACTTGGTAGTATAGATGTATTTGAAATATATCAAGGTTCTAAACTTGTTTATCCAGAGAATACTGAAATTACTATTACGTTTAAATTAAATGTTTCCGGAACTGTTACTATTAATGGTTATACTCCTGTTATAAGTGAAAACAATACTAAATTTGTATTTACTATTCCTGTTAAGACTGATTATACTGCTAATATTACTGCTGAACATTATAAATCTCAAACTATTAGTGGTAATAGTGGTTATTTACCTATAACTCATAATGTAGAATTAGAGTGGGAACAAAGATTTATTTCTTATACTGTTACTTTTCCTACTGATGGAGTTAAAGTTTTATTTGATGGAATAGAAAAAGGAGTTATAACTAATGGTAAGTTAGTTGTATTAATTGATGATACAGAAGCTAAAGATAGTTATACTGTTACGTTTAAAGGTAGTAAAGCTAGTATATATGATACTAGTACATTAACAGTAGTTGATAGTAGTATTGCTAATACTGGTGGAAGTTATGATTTAAAACTTCCTACTAGTTCTGTTAAAAGTGTATATAAGAGAACTGACTATGCATCCTCCACGGGGAGTATAACCAAGGGTTCTACTTATGCTGGAACTTGGATTGAAACTGTTGTTAATCTTACTGCTAGCTTTACTAGTTCTACTACTTTAGGTAGTATAAGTAATAATGTATTAACTATACCTAATAATGAATCTACTAATACTAAAAGTGGAACTTTAACTGTTATATTTACTTTAGAAAATAAACAAACTAAAGAAGTTAGTGCTGCTTTAAATCAAGCTGCTGGTGCTAAAGTTTATACCGATTGGGTACTAGATTTACAAACTGATGGAACTAGTGTTGAAGCTAAAGGCGGTACTAGAACTATTACAGCTAATATTGCTCGTAGAACTTATAAATGGAATAACACTGGTACTGTTTATAGTGAAACTGCTACTCCTACTCTTAGTATTAGTGGTAGTGCTAGTCTTAGTGGAAATCAAATAAAATTTACATCAAACGAAAGCGTTTCAGCCCGTTCAGCGACACTTACAGCTAGTTATGTAGGATTGTCCAAAACGGTTACGATAACGCAGCAGGCAGGCGCAAAAGTGTATTCAGCGTGGTCTACTTGGACTGTTTCTATCTCGGCAAGCACGCAAACGATAGCTGCAAGTGGTGGTTCATCTACGATAACTACTAATGCTAGTCGTTCTCGTACTTGGACTTGGAATGGAGTTGGTACTACACATACTGATACAGAAACTGCTACACCTACACTTAGTGGTAGTGCTGGCGGATTTACTTTAAGTAGTAAAACTGTTACTGCTAGTAATAATACTACAACAAATAGTCGTAGTATAACTATTACTGGTACTAGCAATAGTGTTTCTAAATCTATTACTATAACACAATCAGCTGGAGCTAAAATTTATGGAAGTTGGTCTAGTTGGACTGTTAATATTAGTGCTGATAAAACTAGTATTGATGCAACAGGTGGAACAGCTACTATATCAACTAGTGCTAGTAGAACTAGAAGTTATACGTGGAATGGTGTTGCTGGTTCTGGTGGTACTGAAACTGGAAACGGCTCTCCAACATTAAGTAAAGTTAGTGGAGATGGTAATTGGACTAGTCCTAAAGTTACTTATGGAAATAATACTAGTACAAGCGGTAAATCAACTGTTATTCGTGCTACTATTGATTCAACTACTAAAGATATAACTATTCGTCAATCTGCTGGTGCTAAACAATATAGTGCTTGGTCTGCATGGACAGTTAATATTTCTAATAGTGGAAATGTTGCTCCTAATGGAGGTAGTTCAAATATAACTACTTCTGCAAGTAGAACAAGAACTTGGACATGGAATGGAGTTAATGGAAGTGGTGGAACTGAAACAGGAACTGGAACTCCTACTCTTAGTAAAGTTAGTGGAGCTGGTTCATTTGCTAGTAATAAAGTAACTTATGATAATAATACTTCTACAAGTGCTAGAAGTACAGTTATTAGAGCTACAATGGATACTGTAACTAAAGATACTACTGTAACTCAAAATGCTGGTTCTAAAACTTATAGTAGTTGGGGAGCATGGTCTATTAGTTTAAGTGCTAATGTAACAACTATTGCTGCTGCTGGTGGAAATGCTACATTATCTACTTCTGCTACTAGAAGTCGTACTTGGCAATGGAATGGTACAGGAACAACTTATACTGAAAATGCTAGTGGTTCTCCTACATTAAGTAAAGTTAATGGTGCAGCTTCTTTAAGTGGTTCTACTGTTAGTTATGGTAATAATACTTCTACTAGTTCTCGTAGTTCTGTATTTAGAGCAACAATAGATAGTATAACTAAAGATATAACTATTAGTCAATCAGCAGGAGCTAAAATTTATGGAAGTTGGTCTAGTTGGTCTGTAAGTTGTAGTGCTAGTAGCTATAAAGTTTGGGCAGGAGGTGATTCAGTAACTATTTATAGTAGTGCTTCAAGAAATAGAACATGGACTTGGAATGGTGCTGCAGGTTCTGGTGGCACTGAGTCTGATAGTGCTACTCCTACTATTTCTGTTACAAGTGGTGTTGGAGTTTTAAGTGGTAATACTTTAACTTTTAGTAATAACACATCTCCTGATGCTAGAACAACTAGAGTTACTGCTAATTATAATGGAGTTACTGATTATTGTGATGTTATGCAATATGGCGGTAATAAAGTTACTGGAAGTTGGACATCTTGGCAAATAAATATATCTGCTAGTCCTACTAATATTGCTGCTGCTGGAGGTAGTTCTACTATTACTTGTAGTGCTGTTCGTACTAGAAATTATACTTGGAATGGAGTGGGTACTACTTATACTGAAACTGAAAATGGTAGTCCAACTTTAAGTAAATCTGGAGATGGTACATTAAGTGGTACTACTAGCGGAAGTAAACTTACTTATGGTAATAGAACTACTACAACAAGTAGAAGTACAACTGTTACTGCAACTTATAATGGAGTTAGTAAATCTATTAATATTACACAATCTGCTGGTAGTAAAGTTACGGGACAAATGACATATCATACTGATATTTATGATAGAAATTCATCTAATTATACAGATTATACTAGTTATCCTGTAACACATGATATTGGAGGCGAACCTGTTATTTCTGGAGGTGATACAGTTATTACTTATTGTAGACTTCGTAAAACACAACCATGGACTTGGAATGGCGTTAGTGGAAGTGGTGGAACAGATACTACTTATGCTAGTGCAAAAGATGTAGCTATTGTAAGTCAATCTAACTGTACAACTACTGTTAAAGATACAGGTAGTAATAATATAATTATGTTTAGTTCTGTTGTTCCCGCTAATTTAAGTAGTAGTGCTCGTACTTGGTATTTTAATTGGAGATGGTTAGGTTCTAATAATACTACTATTCGAAATACACAAGCCGCAAATACTTTACGTGGTAGACTTGCTATTAAAAATGATTACTTTACTAGTCAAAATGTTGCTTTACCTATTTATTTAGATAGCCAAAATGTAGATTCAATATATAAAGGAGAAGCAAGTTATAATGATATTAAGAAAACTCCTATTGGTGTTTATGTATATATTCCTACCAATACTGCTATAATGAATGCTGGCAAATTGCAATTTTGGTTTGAAGATAAAAATGGAAGTAGTAATAAATATACTTGCACTTTAAGTAATGTAAGCACACCTTCAAATAGTGTTTCTGTATCTAATAGTAATAATATTATTAGTGTTACTGCTAATACAACTACTTCTTCATTTACTATATTATGTCAATTTACTATAACTTCTAATAGTACAGTGTTTAATGTAAGAGTTTTAATTGAACCATGATAAGAATACTATTTAATATAACAATATTGCTAATGCTTATATTATTTATTTACTCATTAAAGTTATTTAAATTAATCACATAATTATGAACAATAAACAACTATATGAAAAACTAGGTCAGAATAGTTATGATAAAGTATTTCCTATTACTTATCTTCAAAATATTCTTGACAAAGATACAAACAATGATTTAACTGTTGTTCTTTCTAGGTTTAATCATTTATGGATTCCATATCAAGGAACTAGAGTTAATACTCGTAAAGCTGTTCCTGCTATTTTTAGACGTAATAGTCTTACTATTAGTTATTATGATGCTGAACATAATCTATCTGTAACTGAAAGTTATACAGGTAGTAATCTTCAAGCTGGTGTTGAAACTAGTTGGGTTTCTGATGATAATTGGACAAAAATTCTTAGTGAGAAGTATCTTGAAGAAAGTGGAGCTAAAATTCCAATTGCTGATGGAACTATTGATTGGGATATGCTTAATGAAGCTCTTAAACAAATGATTGCAGGAAATGGTAAAGTTAATATTATTAATTATCCCGATGAAGAAGATATTACTATAAGATTAAGTCCGGGTTGTTGTAATGTTAATCGTCTTAGTCTTAAAGATAGACCTTATGAGCCTGAATATAAAAGTGGTAAAGGATATAAAATAGTTCGCAAGGTTTTACTCCCCGTGGAGGATGATGCAAGTAATGCAGAGCAGCTTTTATTTGATGGTTTTCTTGATGATACTTATTGTGAACAATATGGTCAAATAATTCTTAATACTGATAAATATGAAGTTATTAGAACAGATTTAGGTAATACTGCTGGTATTTATTATGATACATATCATAAATTATTTGTTCTTAGAGTTAAGACTATTCATGATGGAGTTGGTTTTTATAATTATTATACTAGATGGACTATTGTAGAACCTACTGATAGAGTTCATACTCTACGGGGGGTCAACACTCCTGTTTATGGAAATAGTGAAGATTATAATATTTATAATACTTGTCTTTCTGATGAACGTCCAAGACTTGGTATTATATATGTTAATTCAGTAGATAATATTAAATATTATTTTAATGAAGAAAATCTAGTTCAAGTTAAGAATAATATTTATCTTAATTATAAAGCTGTTCTTACTCAAGATATGGTTAACGAAGAAAATACTCGTTATATTATTCGTTATGCTTTTGATTTAAGTGGTAAAACTATTACAATGCCTGTTGGTTGTGAACTTGTATTTGAAGGTGGTATTATTGAGAATGGTACTATTAATTTAAATAAATGTAAACTTACAGGTATGGTTGGTGAAGAGTCTGAATATCTTCCTAATGTAACTTGTAGTAATTGGGCTAAAGGTCAGATTGAATATCGTAATGGAAAGATTTGTTATTGGAATGGTACTGAATGGAGAGTAATGGGAGATACTTCTTCATTTGATAGTTATACTAAACAAGAAATTAATAATTTACTTAAAAATTATTATACTAAATCTGAAACTTATAATAAAGAAGAAGTTAATAATTTACTTAATAGATATGTTACTAATGATACATTTAATAACTTTAAAGAAGAAATAAATCAAACTATTACTAATAGTGTTAATCTTGATAAGATTCAAAAAGCTATTAATGATGGATGTGGAGTTAATATGACTATGCCTAGTGCGAATAGTAATAAACTTAGTCTTCCAATTTGGACAGGAACTGCTACCCAATATGCAACTATTACCCCAGTTGCTGGAATGACTTATAATATTATTGATGAATAATGAGTTTAACTCTTGGACGTCAAGGAGGAATTGCTAAACCTCTTAAGAAACGAACAGTAGGTCAAAGTAATATTGCTCATGTTTATGATGGCGCTAATCATATTTGGCCTACTTCTGTTATTCATTTTAGTGATTTTACTAGTGTCCAACTTAGATACATTTGGGGTAGTGATGATGGTCGAGATTTGGATACTAAATCATATTATGTTAATTCTCCTATTAATAGTTTAAATTATGTAGCTGTTGGTTGGTCTTGGAATTTAAGTCAAATTCCTTATCTATATTGGGGTGGTGATAATACTGATTCAGGTGCTGAATGTGTTATGTTCAATATTGAATCTATGATTGACCTTGAAGATAAAATGTCTGATATAATGAAAATGAATCTTTGTGCTAATTGGTTTGGAAGTTTGAGTAGAGGTCATGTTACTGTTGAATGTACTGCTTATAAAGGTGGAGTTATTGTTCATGCTTGGCAATTAAGAAATAATGAAATTGATGTTGATAATAGAGGAATGTTTATTTTTCCTTTGGCTGATGGAACTATTAATATGCCTGATGGACATGGTGGTTATAAAGAATGTTGGTATGGTGAAGTTATTAAAAGAGTTGCTAAATCTAATAATGAAGTAAAGTACTTTAGAGTTAATCCTGTTAATGATAAAGTTATTGGTTTAGATGATATTAAAATAATTCGTCATGGTGGTGGACTTGTTCATGGCAATGGTTATTGTTGGTATGAAAATAAGCCTAATGATAAATATAAAGTTTGGAATAATCAAGTCAATACAACTGGTACTCCTTTAACTCTTGATAAACCAACTCTTAATATAACTAGTGATGATAATTATAGTTATGAATATCATACAGTTTTGTTAAATGAAGATAACACTGTTTATAATGATAATTATACTGATAACTATAAATTTAGATTTGGTTTTGTTGCAGGTAATTCTGAATTTAGAGGACAACAAACTATTCAATGTTATGTTGGTACACAAGGTGGTAAAGCTGATGATGGTAAGACTTCAATAGGTGAAATAAAATATACTAAACTTAACAAAATTGGTGAATTGACAATATATAGTCCTATTGAAAGTTAAAATAATGTTAATTACCAATGCTGGTAGTGGAAGCGGTGCTCCTACTGCTTTTCAAGCATGGGAAAAATCTTGTGAAGATACTTTAGCTCTTCAAGGTGGTCTTTATCAATGGGCTTTGACTCAACAGAATCAACGTTTTGAAGATAGAGAACGATTGAATAGTGAATTGTTTGGTGTTTACATTGATGGGCGTAATCGTACTGATGCTCTTATTGAGAAAAATAACACTGACCATTTTAATCTTTACAAATATACTCGTGATGCTGATGATGATATCCGTAAAGAGTTATCTGATTTGAAAGCTGAATTGGCTGTTACTAAAGCTATTCGTCCTTATCAAGATAAACTTATCCAATGCGAAATGGAAAAGATGTTTACGGCTGGTATCAACTATACTGATAGAAAGACTTGTAATGTTATCTATGGTGTAGTTACTCTTCCAAATGAACCTACTGTTACTGGTCTAGTTGGGCGTAATGCTTGTGGATGTTTACCATGTGGTTTTACTCAACCTGCTAGCGGAACTCCTGCTCAGTAATATTACTAAGTTTGATTAAGAACATAAAATTGAAAGAGATATGATACCTGTTACTCAATTCATACTAGGTAATAGTGACCCTTTACTATACCCTAGTGAAAAAATGACTAATAGCATTGATGAACAAATTGCTTTTCTTCAAAGTCAAAAACAAGCAATTAATGAAGCTTATCGTCGTAATGCTATTCCTAATGCAAATAATGGTACAACTCAAAATCAGCAAGTTCCAACTCAAGAAATTTGGGATGCTATTGATGCTGAAATTGCACCACTTACACAAGAACAACAAAATATGCTTCTTAGTAACCAAGATTATGTAAATAACTATAATGCTTTACAAAGTATGGTTCAAGCAGAAGTTCTTAATTTAGTTAGAGGAAAAATCGAAGCTAGTGCTGATGGCAAGCATTTACTTGAAGAACAACTTAAACTTGTTAAGTTACTTAAAAGTAAAATTGTTGAAGTTACTAACAAAGAAATGGAATTGTTTAAAGCTTTTAAAGAAGCTAGTAAAACTAATCCTAATTTAACTTATGAAGAATTTTTAAAGAAGTAATATTATGGTTGAAATTGGTAATGTTAAAGAGGTTATTAAAGATTATATTATTAAACAATTAGTATCTATGGGTGAAAGTTCTCCAACTATAAGACTTTTAATTCCTTTGGCTAAAAGAGCGATTACTAATAATATTAATAGTTTTGATAAGTTCTTGAAACCTATTGCAGATAAAGATGGTATGATTGATATTGAAGGTATATTTGATGAAGAAATGGAAGTTATTAATAATATTGATAATTTTAATTTTGATATACCTTTTATTGGTGGCGGTAATATTTCTAAAGGTATTATATCTCTTGAAGTTCCTTATGTGAATAAAATTGTTGCTCTTAATCAAACTGATTTAGAAGTTTTAAAAGAATCATTAATCAGTTTAAAAACAAAGTAATATTATGAGAGAAATGCCTTACATTCAACCTTACCATGTTGGTAATCGTCGTGGCGGTAATCAAAATATTCTTGATGAATTTCGTGAATTTCTTGATGCACGTGGAGGACGAGGTGGTCGTGGTGGTAGAGGTGGTATGAGAAATCGTATTGGTTATGATACTTACGATACTTATGGTCGCTCTACTAATAAAAATGACCGAGAAGAAAAGATTTTAACTATGCTTATGAGCGGTGGATATAATGACGATGGCTATCATTTTGATGAGTATGAAGCTAAAGAAGTTGTAGAACAAATGTATCATATTAAAAACAACAAGAAATATGTTGGTGAAAAATATGATATGAATAAAGCTCATGAGATTTGTGAACGCTATAAAGAAGTATTACCTAATGATGTTGAACCTTGTGATGTTTATGTTGCAATTAATGCTCAATATCATGATTATGCTAAATTATTTGAAGAATGGTTTGGTGGTAATATAGATAATAAAGTGTTTGAAAGTGCTATTACATTTTGGTTTAAAGATGTAGATTTTGATGGTGATAAGGTATGGGAATATTTCCACATGAATAACTAATCATTATTGTAAAACTGTAAAAGGGAATTATCTTCGGATAGTTCCCTTTTTTATTTATCTAAATTTTAGTATGGACAAATTTATTGATGTAATTGTAGATGGAATCCTTAGTAATTTTGATTTTGGATTTATGTTTATTGTTAATGTTCTAACTTATATTATTATTAAAGTTATTGATTACTTTAATGGTGATAATAAAGTTCCTACTTGGCAAAAACGATGTGTATTAGTAATAAGTATTTTTACTATGGCTATGATTTATATTGCATCTGGGTATGATAATACTATTATACTTGTTAATAGTGCTGTACTTGCTCCTGTGTTTTGGAGTTGGGTTGTTAGTCCTATTCTAAAGAAACTTGGAATTGGCTATAAAGATATTGATAATACTATTGGTTAAGATTGTATGAGATTGATTAGCTAGGTTTGATTGACTGATTCAAGCCTGCTCCATTCCTCTACGGGGAGTATAGCTTGCCAAATTTGGCTAGTTTTAAGCCTAGCTGATTAACTATACACGATTGAATAAAAGTCTTACTATAAGCCTAAAAAGTGGCTCTATGAACGTACATAAATATTTACAATATTAAATTTCAAAATAGTAAAGTTATGAGAGTTATTAAGACTAAACATTTTCCTTTTAATGGTTATAAAGCTATTAATCTTTTTGGTGTTATATTTACTAAAGGAGAATTAAGTAATAAAGAACTTAACCATGAAGCTATTCATACAGAACAAATGAAAGAGATGTTATATATCTTTTTCTATATATGGTATGGTATTGAATATCTTATTATAAGACTATTTCATATTAAACAACATGATGCTTATAAAGATGTAAGTTTTGAAGAAGAAGCTCATATTAATGATGATAATCTTAATTATATTAGTGAACGTAAACATTATACTTGGACTAAATATCTAGGTATTAATAGTTCTAAGACTGTCTAATTAAAAAATGTTAATAATATAGTTAAACTACTTGTTATTAATAATATAATTTATATTTGTAACAAACTAAATTCTAAAGATATGGAAGATGATAAAAGAGTTAATTATAAGTTAGAAGCTATTAGTAAACTTATTAATAATCTTAAACTTAGTATTTCTGGTAATAAAGAACATAATGAACTTGGAGAAAATAATGTTATAGTTAATCTTGATGAGATTAGTCAAAAGATTACTGAATTACATGAAATGGTTAAAGCTGAATTTGATGAGTTTGAAAATCAACATAAAAGTGAATCAGATGAAACTCAAACTCTTCTTACTGAAAAGTTTACTCTTGTTCTTAATGATTTAAATACTATTAAACAAAGTTTGACTACTATTAATAATTCTATTAACAGTCTTAGAACTTCAAATGAAACTAATTTAAATAAAGTAGTTACAGCAATTAACAATATGAAAGCTAGTAATGATACTAAAAACGATGCTATAATTACTGCTCTTCAAGGACTTGTAACTAAAGTTAATCAAAATACTAATAATATTAATTCTCTTGATGGTAGAGTTGATGCTCTAGAACAAGCTTAATATGAATTTTAATTTAGTAGAAATGTATAATGGCTTGTTAAGGTTTAACAAGCATATACTAAATGAGCTTGCAGAAGGACTTAAACATCTACCTAATTTAGATGGAGTATCTAAAGGAGATAGTTTAATTATTAATGAACAAGGTAATCCAGCTTGGGGTTCTGCTGCATTTATTCCTACTTTTGAAAATGCTGCTTATGGTATTGAATGGACTAAAGATGACAATGATATAATCAGAATTGGTAATGCTAAATTTCATAGAGAACTTCCTATTCAAAATAGACTTAAAGGTTGTGTCTATAATGAAAAGAAAATCAGTTATTTCCTTAATCCTACGGGTTGGGCTAAACCTCTTGAAAATGGTCTTGTTCCTCCTCTTGATGGAAGTGATGGCGATGTTGGGGTAAGAGTTCCTGAATTTTATATGTGTGTTAAAGATACTGGTACTAAATATCAACTTTGGATAAGCGATTTTAATATTGATGGAACATTTACTAGAGTTCATCCTTTTATTATAAGTCATACTAAAACTATGACTAGAACTAGAGAAGATGGTAAAGAAGAAGTATTTAGTGCTTGTATTAAACACGATGATACTAGATATTTAGGAGGAAATAAAAGTTCTTCTATTCCTGCTGGTATGTTGCAAGGTAGACCTAGAACTAGCATTAATTATGATAAAGCTAATGAATTTTGTGCTAATCGTGGCGATTGGATTACAATGATTGATTATCTTGAATATTGTGCTTTACAAGCTCTTTGTTATATTGAGTATGCTAATTTTGATAATCAAGCTGCATTAAATACTAATTTAACTAGTGATGGATTTAAACAAGGTGGTCTTGGTGCTGGTGTTACTAATTTAAGTTGGGATAGATGGACAGCTTTTAATGGTAATAATCCTATTGTACAAACTTATTGGACTGCTGAACATAATATTGGTAATGGTAGTACAAATGGTGACCATTATGAACTAGGAAATTATAATGCAGATGGAAGTAATTTAAATACTTATCCTGCTGTTTATCGTGGTATTCTAAATTTCTTTGGTGATATATGGACATTTGTTAGAGATATAGCTATTATAAATCGTAATGCAAATTATAATAGTGTTTATCTTCTTAAAAAAGGTATTAATCATGCTGATATTACAAAAGATAATATTCAAGATAAATGTTATTTTATAGGTGACCAAGCTAATACTAATAATTTTATTACTGAATTTGATTTTAGATTTGGTCCTTATTTTGTTCCTAATAAAGTTGGAACTGATAAAAAAGCTGACTATAATTGGACAAAAGGTAGTAATGAACAAGATACAGATAAAGCTGTTCGTGTGCTTCTGCTTGGCTGTGGCGCTACTAACGGTTCTGGGGCTGGCTCTGGTGACTTTTCTTCTAGTTGGGTTCGGTCTTATTCTAATGCTCATGTCGGCTTCTTTACCACAGTTAAGCTTGATTAAATAAGTCCACGTGGAACTGTTGCTAGGAGTAGTTGGTTAATTAATTTGTTTTCTGTTTTTGTATTTCTCGATACTACTCCTGCAACAGTTTATTATAACAATATTAAAGGTTATATTTCTTAAAATGATTGACATTTAGATACAGTGCTTCTGCTTAGCAGTAACGCTAATAACAGTTCTAAAGCTAGCTCTAGTAACTTTAATTCTAATTGAGTTCAGTCAGATTCTAATGCTAATGTCGGCTTCTTTTATATAATTCCTAAAACTAATAAATATAAGATTAATATAAATATTATTTTGGGAAGTATAACCTTACCTCTTGGTAAAAGATAACGTTATTTAGAAACTAAAAGTGTTGGTAGTAATATTCACGAAGGCTCTTATATAAATTATATAAATATGAAAAGATATAGTGGTTTACATGATAAACTATGTACTATTGAAAATATTGAAGTTGCTGATGATAATGCAAGAAAGAATAAAAATAAGAAATATGGTATTAATAAACATGATAAAAATAGACAATATGAAAATGAAGATTTAGTAGATAAACTATTTAATCTTAAATATAAAACTTCTAAATATAGTCTATATAAAATATATGAACCAAAAGAACGTATTATTTATAGACTTCCTTATTATCCAGATAGAATTGCTCATCATGCTATAATGAATGTTGTAAAATATATTTGGACAAAAAGTTTTATTCATAATACATATAGTTGTATTGAAGGTAGAGGTATTCATCTTTGTGCAAATAATCTTAAAAGAGATTTAAGGAAATATCCTAATGAAACTAAATATTGTCTTAAATTAGATATTAGGAAATTTTATCCTAGTATTCCTCATAATGGTCTTAAGAAATGTATTAGAAAGAAGATTAAAGATAAAGATTTTTTAATGATTCTTGATGAAATTATTGATTCTACTGATAATGTTCGTGATGTTTCTTCTAAATTAACTAATAAAATTGGAATTGGAGTTCCTATTGGTAATTATTTATCTCAATACTTTGCTAATCTTTATCTTAGCGAACTTGACCATTTATGTAAAGAAGAACTTAAATGTAAATTCTATTATCGTTATGCTGATGATATAGTTATTCTAAGTGATGATAAAGATTTTCTTCATAAAGTTCTTATTTATATTAAGTTATATGTTCATACTATTGGATTGAAAGTTAAAGATAATTATCAAATATATCCTGTTGATAGTAGAGGAATTAATTTTGTTGGTTATGTATTTTATCATACTTATACTCTAATTAGAAAATCTATTAAATATAAAATTATAAGACTAGTAAATAGTTATTTAAATAGAGAAATTGATAAAAAAGAATTTAAAGTTAGAATGTGTGCTTATTATGGATGGCTTAAACACGCTGATACTAAAAATCTTCTTTATAAAATTCAAAGTCTTACAGGTGTTAGATATTCTAATTGGAATGGTAAAAGAACTAATATTGCTAAATATTATGGTAAATACGTTAGAATAATTCAAGTTATTAATTATGCTAAGTATTTTAGAATTAATTTTATTAGAAATGGTAAAGCTTATTATGCTGATAGTAGAGATAAAACTCTATTTTATTCTATACATAGACTTAATCATTTTCCTATTAATTTTAAAATTACTAAATATGATTGGCGTATTTATACTAAAAATAGAAAAGAAAAAGTTAAACCTCAAACATAATATGTTATGACTAAAGATAAACTTAAAGATGATATTATTAGAACTATATGTTTTTTAAATAGTGATATATCTAATAAAGATAGAGAACTTCTAATTAAATTGTTTAATTCTATTATAGATTATACTAATAATACTGAACTTGAACAAGATGTTAAAGTTATAACACAAAAACATAACGAATTAGCTGAAACAGTTAATGAACTTAAAACTAAAGTTGAAACATATTCTAATAAGATTAATGAACTTGAACAAAGAGTTCATCAATTAGAAAACGCAAGTCAATCTTAACATGGCTAGTCTTAATCAATTAGTTAGTGAATTTGCTCATGCTGTTGGCAATCCTAATAGTATTCCTCTTAGACGTAATCTTCGATATGCTATTCTTCATGGTCGTAATGAACTAATTCGTAAAAGTTATGAAAATCATAAATATGTTGATAAAGGTTTGCAACAACGTATTCGTGTTTCTATTATTAATGTTCCTGATGGTGACTTATATAATAGTCAAACTCTTGGGCTTCCTGCAATTAAACGTACTAAACAAGAAGTTCCAAAACCAGTTAGACTTATTAATAACTTACCTTTCCAATCAATTAGAACTACCGGACATACTGGGATAGAAATACCATTTGCAAAAGAAGCTAGTGCTAAGTTTTATCATTATCTTGCAGGTATGTGTAATCTTCCTGTTTATGATTATATTAATGGTTATATTTATTTCTTTAGTAATAATAAAGATTGGTTTCAAAATATAGGTTCTATTATTATTGAATCTCCATTTGAAATTCCTTATCTTGTTCCTACCGAAACTGTTGAAAAAGCTAAAGATGTAAATTATGACCCTATTGATGATGAAGCTAAATACGATGATGATGAATTTCTTATTCCTGAAGATATGATTGGAGCTCTTAAAGAGATTGTATTTAAACGTAATCTTATTGAAGTTCCTCATCAAACAAATGAAACTCCTATTGATAATTTTGTAACTAGATAAATTATGATTAAAGATATAGATATTAGTCATTATTATAAAAAGTTTATTGAAACTTCTAATGACGATATGGCTAAATATAATAAAGAACTTGAACTTATAAATAAGATGAAAGCTGATTGTCGTGCTTATATTAAAAGTAAAAATCAAGTTATTAAAGATGATTTAAAAATTAATCTTAATGAATATGGGTTTCAATTTCTTAATGATAATGTTGAATTAATTAATAAGTTAGAGCAATTAATTAATAATCAACTTAGTTATACAGTTGGAGAAAGACGTATTGTTCTTCTCCAACTTTTGCGTTATTGTAACTTAGCTAAAAAAGTAAACGATTATATTATTGCTCTTAAACTTGCTACAAGACGTTCTGAATTAAGTCTTTCTGATTATAAAAAGTACATTCATAGGTATTATAGTTATGGTGTTCATAAATGTGTTCTTGAAGGCTATGCTTATCATTTTAAATATGAAATTGGTGATTTAGTTATTAATTTCTGGAGATATAGAGATAAACCTAGAGATACTTATGTTGATTGGAACGCTACTAGACTTAAAAAACAAGAAATTATTGATGCTGGTCTTAAACCTTATGATAAAGAAGAAGCAGAAATATATAAAATTCGTGGACTTAAGTATGATGGTATTCCTTATGTAGTTTATAAAACTAATAAAGAGTTTTATGAAATACAACTTATTAATAATGGAACTCATAGTTATAGTGCTATTAAATTTAAGTATGCTAATTATATTAATAGAGAACTTAGAGGTAAAGATGCTAAACAACTTAATTCTGAATGTAAAACTGTTGATGATATTTTTAATCTTAAATTAGGATTAAGAAGTAAACTTCTTGTTTATCTTGAACGAGAACCTAATGCTCCATTTAAATATATTAGAAATGTTAATCAACAAAAGTATGAACGTGGAGCACATAATAATGGTAATAAAACTAGATATAAAAACTAATATTATGGCAAATAATAAAACGATTACGATAGAACATATAATTGGTAAACTTGATAATGATTTCAATCCTGATGGAAGTGATTGGATTCCTAGAGTTCCTGCTTGGTGTGTTGATGCTATGAATGAACTTAAAGTTCTTCGTAAAGTTGATAAGAAAATGAAACTAACCGTCATTAATAAGATAGCTAAAAGTAAATGTTGTCTTATTGATGACGGTCTTAAAGTATATGATAGTAATGGTTGTGAAGTACCTAGAGCTGATACTAGTAAATATAGATGTGGTGATACTGAATCTGCTCCATCCTCTACGGGGGGTCAAGCGGAGGACGAAAATCCGGAGCGTGCTACTAATAAAGACTATCTTGGTATGCCCGATGATTGTTGTCCTAATGGTTCTAGAACTAGAGAAGTTATTGATACTGGTAAAGTAGGATGTAATCCTGTTGTTTATACAGTTCATAATAATACTGAATGTCCAAGATGTCAGCATGAAGTTCATTCTCATTGTCAGACCCCCCGTGGAGGATATGATAAGTCAAATCATAATTATATTCTTATTGGAGGTAATACTATTGAACTTAATTTTAATGATACTTGTATAACAGTTATTTATAAAGATATTGAAACTCAATATAGTGATAACTATCATTGTGAGATTCCTGTTATACCTGCTAATGGTAAATTAATTCAAGGTCTTACTTATTATTGTATGGCTCGTATGCTTATGAGAGGATATAAACATCCTGTGTTTAATCTTTCTGCTAGTCAATATGGAACTAATCCTTTCTATCTATGGGAAAGTATGAAGAAAGATATTAAGACTAGTATTCTATTAGATGAACAAAGTGATGATGATAGTGGTTGGAATGAGTTCTTTTATAACTTTACTTTTCCTAAATAATTATGAATATACAAAAGAAACTTAGTCTTAATAAACATCCAGGTGATTGTGTACCTTATTCATTAGTTGCTGCTAAGAACGTTAAAGTAAGTAATGATGATAGGATGATTATTAATGAAGAAGGACTTGAAGATTGTAAAGCAATTGCCAATTCTATTCATGAAGATGGTATTAATAATTTTAAAATAGTTGGTGTTATTCCTACTAGTACTGAACTTATTTTATTTATTGTTAATACTGATTCTAATGAATCTTATATTTATAGATATAATGAACAAGCTGATAATTGTTATAGAGTAAATAGTAATTGGAAATATAATGGTGGAAAGATTAAAGGAACATATACTTATAATGTTAAAAATCATCTTATAGTAGCTATTGCTGAAAGTGATGCTTCTATTGATGTTCCTCTTAAAACTATTAATATTGATTTAGATTCTGACCGTCCTGATTCTGAAATGTCTGTTATTCCACAAATAACTTTACCTACTATTAGTGGTTTAAATTATGTTAGTGGTGGAGCTTATAAAGGATTTTATTTTATATTTATTAGATATAAGATAGATAAAACTAATTATACTAAATGGTATAGTATTGGATTTCCTATTTTTAATGATGTTATAATTCCACAAGTTATTAATAAAGTTTGTTTTAGAAAAACTAATGTTTATGAACCGAAAGATGAACCAAACGGTTATTGTTATGGTAATACCGATTCATTTAGTGATTCTAAAGATATATGTAATCAAACTTTTGAAATAAATATTAGTGGAGGTCGTTCTGGTCTTTATCAACTTGGTTTTATTGTATGTAAAAAAGATAGTACTCAAGCGTTTAGAACAGATGATTTAAATAATAATATTTTTAAATTTAGTAGAGATATTCTTGTTGAATATAATGTTGCTGATTTAACTACTGACTATTATAATTATTATAATGTTGGTAATATCATTAATTATAAGAATAGAATATATATTGCTAATTATAATGAAAAAACTGATAACGATGATAGAACTTTAAATAATGGTAAAACATTAGAAGAGGCTGTTAAAGATATTACTATTAAACTTCGTAATAAAGCTATTAATGCTTATTATAATGATTATACCACTGTTAATGCAGTTAGTGAAAAAGGTCCATATTTTAAAATGGCTAGCCTTCAAATTACTGGTACTGCTGATTGGCAAATTAAAGATATTAATAAAGTATTCAATAATAATCAATATCCTTTTCGTACTTTTAGAACTTTATTTAATGATACAGTTATACAAGGTATTGCAGCACATGAATATTTAAAAATTAATTATAATGCTAAAATAAAAGTAGGTAGTAGAGGTAGTCATAATCTTAAAGAATATCTTGCTTGTCATTGTTTTATTATTCCTACAAGTTATAAATATGAAAATAATCAATCTGTTTATACTTTACCTAGTACAGTTAAAATAGCTTGTTATGTTTATAATGGAACTGGATTTACAGAAGATGCTGTATTTACTAGTGGACAAGTATTATTTGGTGATACTATATTTGATATTGATAATTGTAAAATGAGAATTGCTCATTCTACTATTGAACCTAGTTATGATTTTAATGAACGTAAAAAGAACGATACTCTTATTCCTGGAGAAGTATATAATTTCTTTATTCATTTTGTTGATAAATATGGTGATGCTAGTAGAGGTTATAAACTATCTAATAAAGATAAGTATATAAATAATATTGTTAATGATGGTTCTCATTGTACTATAATTACTTTTAATTGGAATAATCAAGGTAATGGTAATATTCCATATTGGGCAGTTATTAGTGGAGATATTCCAATATCTAGTATTAGTTCTAATGTTAAAAGATATATTGCTAATCATAAAATTGTAGTTTATACTGCTGAACCAATAAATAATCCTACTACTAATATATTACTTAATAGTTCTGGTGAACTTGAAGCTACTAATAAAGATGAACTATATACTCTTATATCTAATTACTTTATTGATTATCAAGATAAAGATAAATATAATGATTTATATGTTTATCAAGTTATAAATAGTGGTAGTTATACTCCTTGTAGTAATCAAGTAATAGGTGCTATTGGTGTTGATAATGAAGCTAAATTTGGTTATTATGAAAATATTAATGGCGATGAACTATTTAGAATACCTGATTTGATATTTGATTCTAAAGTTGTTGGTGGTGAACATACTAGAGATTTTGTGTATAATATGAATAATACTTTTAATAAGTTTTATATTCGTGCTAATATTGATACTACTTTATGGAATCAAATTAAAGAATTAGGTTATGCTGGATGGTTTATTAGTTATGAAAAAGTTGAACCTATTACTAGATATACTGGATTACTAACTAGAAAAGATTATTGTAATATAGCTAGTAATGTTACTTGGCAAGATGGTAGTTGGGGTACAAAACCAGGTTTTGTAGCTAATAATTTTACTAGTGATAAATGTTATCTATATAGTGGTCGATTTGATATTGATGATAGTATTAAATATGATTTTAATATTATTCGTATTGATGGTAAATGTAAATTTGAACCTTATAAAGAAAAACATGATGTAGTTGATATGGTAGTTAATACTACTTATCCTTATAGTTATAATATGCCAGTTATAGGTGTTATTAGTAGAAATGAATATAAACCTATTAATAATTATAAACTAGTAGTTGCTGATAGTGTTACTGATAGTAGAGCTGGAAAAGGAACTGCTCTTGAAATGGATGATTATAAGGAATTACTACTTGATGCTGAAACTATGTTTCTCGCAACAGTTCTTAATTGTACTAAAAATATTTATACTAGCAAAGAAAAAGAACTTGTAAGACTTAATGACGTTTGCTATAATGGTGGAACTTATTCTATTGAACATGGATATAATGGTAGAATGACTTATGATGGCGTTCTTATTTATAATGATAATGGAGTTATAATGAACGAAGGCAATTATAAATTATATACTCCTACTAATAATCAATATTATTATAGTGGTGATGAACCATGTTGGTTTGATATTCCATTTAATGTTTATATTCAATTTCCTCTTTATAATGATAAGTTCTTTGAAAGTAAACGTTTTAATAATGAACCTAGTAAGATAGCTTTTAGTATTAAAGAAGATACTGACAAGAAAAGTGTTGCTTTTGGTACATTTGTAGAACCTAAAAATAGTGTTGATTTATTTAAAGACCCTATTGGAAATGTTGACCAATATGTTCCTAAATTGTTAACTCAATATCGTAATGATATTATTAATATTACTCGTTTTGATAAAACTATAAGACGTAGTAATGTTATTCAAGATGAAAGTGAAGTTAACGCTTGGCGAATATTTCCTATTGAAGGTTATAAAAATATTACTGAAAATAAAGGAAGTATAACTAATTTAGTTGGAATTGGATATTATCTTTTAGTTCATACTCAACATAGTATGTTTATGTTTGATATAAGTGCTGCACTTAAAACTAGAGATGAAAATGTTCAATTATATCAACCTGATGCTTTTGAAGTTGATTATAAAGAAGTCTTTACTAGTGATAAAGGTTATGGTGGACTTCAAGATGATTTAGCATATATAGTCGGAGAATTTGGTTATATTTTTTATAACGATGATTTTCATAAACTTTATCAATTTGATGATGGTCAACTTAAAATAATGGATGAAGATATTAAATTATGGCTAGATAAATATCATCCTAATAAAGTTAGATTTGCTCATGATAAATTTAATAATCGTATTCTAATTAAATTTGATTATACTTATGATAATATTAATCCTAATACTAAAGAATCTATTATAGAATCACATAATGAAGTTATTAGTTTTAATTATAAAATAGGTAGTTTTATTAGTTTACATGATTATTATTTTAATAATGCTTGGTCTACTAAAACTAAATGTTATTTTCAAACTGAACATAATGATGATAGACTTAACTGTCCTCTTCATGTATTTACTCATGAATATAATTATGGTAGATTTAATACTCACATGGGCGATGATAGTAGAAGTCTATATTTAGTATCTAAACAAGAAGTTGGTGATGAGCCTATATTAGTTCATAATAGTTATATTGATATTATAGTTAATGAATCTTATGAACTTATTAAATTTCTTGAATTTATTAAATATAAAGTACGTAAGATATATATTCCTATTTATAGTGATAATATTAATAATCCTGTTGATTTAAGAGAACATCCTTATGCTGGAGATATACTTCGTATATTTAATGAAGATAATGATACTGATGATATAGATATTAATATTGATAAACTTAATGAATTTAATAAGTATAAAAAACCTTGGTATGAACTTACTCAATATAACTTTAATTATTTCCGTAATGCAATTAAAGAACATCCTAATACAGTAAGTGATAAACTTCGTAGAGTATATGGTAATTATTTTGTGATTCGTTTTATATTTAATAATTCAGATAATAAGCGCATTGAATTTGAAAGTCTTGAATGTGCTCAAACTCAATTTAGAAAATTATGATACAGTATAGAGATAGACAAAGACAAAAAGCTTTTACTGGTGCTATTATTGGTGCAGCTGCTAGTATTGCTGGTGGTATAATTAAAGGTAATAAACAAAAGAAAGCTCAAGAAAAAGCCCAAGCTGAAGCTCAAGCTGCACAAGACCATAAAGATGCTTTACAAAATGCTCAAGCTTTAACTAGTGCTTATGCTAATCAAGATTATGTTGGTCAATATAATGATAAGCTTACTCTTAAATGTGGTGGTAGAGTTCGACGTAAAGCTAGTTTCGGTACTGAATTTGCTGATGCTCTTCCCGGTTTAGGTAGTCTTGCTAGTTCTATTACAGGAGTTCAAGGACTTGGTGAATTAGGTACTGCAATAGGTCAAGGTATTTCTGCTAATCAACAAATTAATGAAAATAAACGTATTGCTCAAGAAGCTGAACAACGTAAACAACTTCAAGCTGGTCAACAGCAACTTAATATTACTTCTGATAAAATGACTAATCCAATGACTATGTATCAACGTTCTAGTTTTATTAATAAATATAAATGTGGTGGACGTAGAAAAGCGTGGATTGGTGCTGCTATTGGTGCTGCTGGAAGTTTAATTGGTGGTATGTTTGGAAGTAAAGGACAACAACCAATTCAAGTTAAACAAGCTGACCAAGCTAGTTATAGTGCTCCTAAAACTGGTCTTGAACGTCCTGAATGGATTACTAATGGTACTGTTCAACAACCTGTTATGCCTCAATCAGTATATCGAGATAGGCTAAATGTATATCGCTGTGGCGGTCATAAACGCTAATCTTTTGCTCTCTGTTGAATTATTATATATAGGTATGAACTATTAATCGACTGATAGGCTATCGTTCAGCAGAGAGCCTTAAAATCAATCAAATTACAATTTCTCATTATATTATATAAAATGCCTAGAAAAGATAAAGTTATTCATATAAGTAATTTACCTAGTACATTTAGAGGTAATGTTACTCGTAATGGAAGATTTATTCAAAATGGTATTCCTCCACTTGGTGGAGCTTATGATAAAGTTGCTAAATCTACTGGTTTAATAAGACTCGGTAATGAATTTCTCTATAATAGTATAAACAATTTAGTATCTAAAGATAATAGAGAAAAATTAATGAATAATACTGCTGGTAGACTTATTAATTATGTTAAAGATTTTAATAAAGAATCTTTTCCTAGTGATGATGAACTTGGACCAACATTTCCATTTAATATTATTCAAACTCCTAGAAGTAATGGAAAAAAGCTTCCTCAAAAGCAATATGCTGTTGGTGGTAAAATACCAAATGTAGTTGCTGGTGGTATTGCTCAACCTCTTGGTAATAATTTCTTTTATATGAATGGAAGAAAACATAGTCAAGGTGGTATTGATATTGGTCCTAGTGATAAAACTGGTATTGAAGTAGAAGACGGTGAAGTTGTTGAAACTAATGGTAATGAACTTAAAGTTTATTCTGCACAACCTATTATTAATGGTGTTAGTCCTGCTAAATTAGTTATGGGTGGAGCTAATCCTAATAAAGTATTTAAAGCTCAAGAAGATTTTAAAGATAGAAATAGAATTAATGATAATGGAACTAAATATAAAGAAGGTGGCAAAATTTATCAAGCACCTGATGAATATAAAAGACAAATCTCTGAAAGTGGTTCGATAATTATTGGTGGTTATCCTACAATAGCTGGTAATAGAAATTATAAATTTATTAAAGGTTTGACTAAAGCTTCTAGAATAGGTAGAACTGCTACTAATTTTATTAATTTAGGTAGACAAAAGATTTATGATTTAGCTAATAAAATTGATAATACTTGGATTAATCAAGGAATTAAAGAAGTTTATAGAACAACTATTGGTAAACATGGTAGTAATCTTCCTAGAACTATTGATTATATAAATAAAAATAATATAAATGAAAATAAAAAAGCTATGGGTGGATTAAGTAGAGATAAAGATTATGGTTCTAAAAAGAAACCTTATCCTAGTGTAGCTAAAAAAGATTTTGCTGGTGGACATAGAAGTTATCCTATTCCTACAAAAGCAGATGCTGTTGACGCTTTAAGACTTGCGGGATTACATGGACGTAGCGATGTTAAAGCTAAAGTTTATAATAAATATCCAGAACTTAGAAAGAAAGGTAATGTTGGATTAGTTGTTAGTATTAATGGTAATGTTAAGAATGGATTAATTCATTCTCCATCCTCTACGGGGGGTCTACGCGATAAATTTGCTGTTGGTGGAAATCGTATTAATCGTCATGGAAGAACTTGGGAATATGATGAACAAATTGGAGCTTATGTTCCTATAACTAATAGAACTATTAGTAGAACTTCTGCTTATCCTATTAATAAATCTGCTAGAGGAGAGACTATTGTTGGTAGTGATTATACTTTTAGGAATGGTAGATGGTCTAAAAACAATACTACAAATAATAATACTAATAAATCTAATATTGATAATGAAAATCGTCGTCCTCAATATTATGCAGAACGTAGACTTCCTTTATTTGAAGATGGCGCTGGAATTACTAGTGGTTTAGTTAGAGCCGGTTGGAGTCATGGAAATAATAAAGGTATTAGTATAAATAATACTAATATTCCTAATTTACCTACAACTAAATCCAAAGGGAATACCCCCCGTGGAGGACGAAGTAAGTCAAATCAATCAACTCAATCTATTCCTACTAAAATTCCTCCTACTGCTGTTTATAATCGTAATCTACCAAAAGTAGAAGCTAGTATTCCTACTACTTTACCTGTTTCTACTAATATTCCTGCTAAAGGAACTACATCTTTTGATGGTAAAGGTCAAGGTAAATTTAAAAATCTTACTACTGCTGATTGGATTGGATTAGGTAGTAATGTAGCTGGTAGTTTAGCTAGTTATTTTGCTAGTAAAAGAGCTATTAATAAAATGAGAGGTCCAGGCCAACCTACTCTTATTAGTGCTAATAAACTTAAAACTAAATATAATATTAATCCCCAACTTGATAGAATTAGAGAAGATAAATTTGAAGCTTATCGTGATATTGATTCTAATACAGCTAGTAGTCGTGTTAGTTTAGCTCGTAAACAACGAGTTCGTAATGCTGCTGGTCAAGCTGCTAATGAACTTTATGGTAATAAAGAAAATATAGAAACTAATCTTATTAATCAAGATAGACGTAATCAACAAAGTGTTCGTCAATTTAATGCTCAACAATACAATCAATATATAGATAGAAAAACAGCATTTGATAATGGTATTAGAGAAGCTAAAGTAACTAATATTAATAATTTATTTAGTGGAATTAATGCTGGTATTCAAGATATGATTAGTAGATATGAAAATCGTAAAGCTTTAAATAATACTATTGGTGCTATGAGGGCATCTGCTCCTAATGTAGATGATAGAATTATGAGAGATGCTGGAGTTGATTATGATGAATTTATTATTCGTAAACGTAGAAAACTTGGAGGAAAACAATCATGCCGATAAACTTTTATACTCCTATTTTTAGACAACAAGTTAATCCTATTGACTTAAATGTCTTAGCTAGAACTTATAATACTCTTGAACAAGGTCATCAACAAGCTATTCAAACTAAATCTCAGATTGATGCTCAACTTGCTCAATTAGATTTAAATGAAGCCGAAGATGCTTGGCGTCAAGAACAACTTAATAAAGTTCGTAATGCTCTTACCGAAAATATGCAATATGGTAATGCTTATTCTAGTCTTGATGATATAGTTGGAACTTATGGAGATATAACTTCAAGTCCGGGAATGATTGGTCGTTTACGTGCTCAACAAGATTATAAAGCATATATAGATAATCTTGATAAACGTACTGATTTATCTGAAGATTATAAGAATTATTATCGTACTGTTAATAAATATAATTATCAAGATATAACTGATAAGAATGGTAATGTTATTGGTGGAAGTAAATGGACTCCTATTGATAAAGAAGTTTCTGAAATTTCTATGAATCAGATACTTAATCAAGCACTTCAATGGGCTGCTAAAGAACAAGGCGGAGGTAGTCAAACAAGATGGCTTGATGCTAATGGAAAAGTTACTGATGATATTACTAAATCTGTTACAGGAGAGATTTATTCTCATACTAAAGGTGATTGGCAAAGATTAAGTAAAGCTAAACTTGCTGAAGCTGTTAAAGCTGTTATTGAAAATACTCCCGGGGCTAAAGCTAGTCTTGAACAAGATTATAAGATTGCTAAATGGAAATATGACCAAAATGGTAGTAATCCTGATATAACAGATAAAAATGGTATTCTGCTTACTCCTGAACAATATCTTGCTAAACGTATTGACCCTTTCTATAATGCTGCGACTTTTTATAATCAAAGTAGTAATACTACTTATGGTGAAGCATGGAAAGCTCAATTAGCTTTAGCTAAACAAGCTGGACTAGGAAGTACAACTCAAAGAAAACAAGCTATTGATAATTTAACTTATAAAGGTACTCCTGTTCGTATTGATAATTTTATGCCTGCTCAAGCTCAAGCTGAAATTACTAGTAATAGACAATCAATAGCTGGATTACTTAATAAATATAATCCTGATATTAATATTAATTTAAGCACTGCTAATTCAGATGATATTAGAACTAGTATCATGACTAATATTACTAATCCATCTGATAGAGCATATGCTCTAAGTTATCTTAATGATATTATTGATAATCAAGAATATATTAATAGTCTTAAAGTTGGTAAATCACAAGATAGTATTGACGGATTTGATACATATAATTCTATTATTAGTTTAAGTGATTTACCTAGTAATAAATATTCTGATACATATAGTAAATATGTTAATCAGATATTTGGAGATAGTAGTTCTATTAGACAATACTTTAATAACGATGATGTATATAATTCATTTATTAATGCTATTGGTGGAGAGAAAAAAGCTGCTAGTCTTGGAGTAAGATTTGGTTCTGATGGTAATGGTTATAGATATGCTGAATTACCTAAAGATTATCATAAATCTATTTATAGTTTTGGTAAAGCTGTTAAAGAAGCTGAAGATACTAGGAATCCTTTAAATGCTTTTCTTAATTCTGCTAAGACTAGATTTTTTGGTTATGGTGATAAATTTGTTCGAGTTGATTCTAATGGTGAAGAACATCATGCTGGATTACCAACAGGAAATAAAGAACCTTATATTGGTTTAATTGATTATGTTGATTCTCTTAAATCTAAAAATGATGCTGTTCTTGATGGTGGTCAAATAACTTCTTCTACTATTGGTATATCTGCAATGACTCCTGAACTTGCTGAACTTAATTTTGTTATGAGTTCTAATCCAAAAGCTGCTAGTAAATATTCTGCTCAAAAGAAACAATTAGAAGAACAAGCTATGTCTGCTATTAAAGCTGGTATTGATTTAACTCAAGGAGAATCTTATATTACTAGTGAAAATGGAATATTTGAGCCTATGTCTTCTGAAGATAGAAAAGCTTATACAGCTTATCTTAGAAGTGCTAAAGAAAATGAAATTACTCCTACTATTGTTCGTGACCCAAAAACTGGGGATGTTGGAGTTCAAATTAATATTGCAGGTTACTATGATACAGAAGGTAAACTTAAAAGAGAACCTATTACTTTACTTGTAGGTAGTGGTGCTATTGATAGTTCTATTATTCAATCTTGGAATCAAGATACTAGTTGGAAAGCTGCTGGTAAAGTAGAAAATTATTATAATGCTAATAGACCTATTTCTCTTACTAATAATGCTGCATTTACTGGAATTGATAAATTTAAATTAGTACCTAATGGTGAAGGTTTTAATTTAATTAATTCTACTAATAATCAAACTATTGGTTTAGTAAGTAAAGAAAATGCTGTTGATATTGTAGATAATTTATCTCAATGGGAACAAACTGTAACTGCTGTTAAAGCTGGTATGGCAGTAGATGAAAATGCTGTTAAGGCTATTCAACAAAATGTTGCTACTAAACTTGCCCAACTTAGTGGCAGTTCAGACCCTTATGTTATTCAATATTACTATGATGAATTAACTAATAATCTATATTAATATGGATGTATTAAAGTTTCTACAAGGTGGTAATAAAACACCTAATCCTGAATATAATCCTAAAACTAAAAAGGGGGCTATACAGCCTCCTACTTTAGTTGATTACAACCCCGGCACTTCTATTAGTGACCGGGGTCGTGGTCATTTATTTAGTCGTATTGCTGGACAATCATATAATCTTAATCAATATGATATAGATAAATATGCTCCTTATGATGTTTATGTTAATCCTGTTGATGACCCAGAAAAACTTAATAAAGAACGTGCTGTTAATCAAAATAATTGGGAACAAGGATTAAGAATGATTGGGCAAATTGGTAATGAGATTACTGTTGGTACAGCTATTGGTTTTGCAGATTTAGCTGATGCTTTCTATAATATGGTTAGTAATAGTCCTAATGATTATCAATCTGAAATAAGTTCTGAACTTGAATCTTTAAAAGAATCTATTAATGAGCGTTTAGCTATATATAGAGAAAATCCTAATGCTGCTTTTGATATTGGAGATTTTGCTTGGTGGGCTAGCAATGCTCCTAGTATAGCTAGTTCTTTAACTCTTATGGTTCCTAGTACAGGTCTTGCTAAAGGTGTTTCTTTATTAGGTAAAGGTATAAAGTTTAATAAATTAGCTAATAAAATGGCTAATGCTATTAATATGACTCAAAAGAGTAGAGCCATTACTGGTAGAATAGCAGAAGCTACTGCTATTGGAGTTCCTTCTCGTTATCTTGAAAATTATCAAGAAGCTAGACAAACTTATAATGATATTGAAGATTATTCTAAAACTCAACTTGCTAATATGAATGATAAACAAAGGGAAGAGTTTTATAATAATAATCCTAAATATAGAGATATGTCTGATGAAGAAGTAGCTAAAGATATTGCTAAAAATAGTGCTGATATTACTTTTGCTGAAGATTGGGCTAATGTTCTTTTTGATGTATGGCAAGTTTATAGTTTAAAAAACTTATGGAAAAATGCTTTAAGTGGTAATACAACTAGTTCTAGACTTAGAAATTTAAATACTGCATTTAATAGTAATATTGATGATGCCGCTGCAATTACTAACGCTTTAAGTAATAAAACGACTAAACAAGCAATTACTAGTACATTAAAAGATGTGGGTAATGATATTCTTCATGGTGTTAGAGCTGAATGGACAGAAGGAGTTGAAGAAGCTATTAATTATATAGCTAGTCAAGATGGTTTATATAATGGTAAAAAAGTATTTGATAAAGATATTCCTCAACAAACTATTAAAGATTATCTTCAAGACCCAATGTTATGGGAACAAGCATTTTGGGGCGCTCTTGGTGGTGTTGCTTTTAGTAGTGTTATGAATAAAGCTGGAAAGTTTATTAATAAACGTCTTGATAAAGATTGGACTTCTGCTGAAAAACAAAGAGAAAACGAAATTCTTGGTCGTACTGCTACTTTTCAAGCATATCAAGAAAGACTTAATAGTATTTCTAATGGTAAAAATCCATTTATAACTATTACTGATGAAAACGGTCAACAGGTTAATCCAGATATTATTACTGGTACTGAAGAAGAACTTCGTAATATAGCTGAAAAAGAATATATGGATAATATTATTATTAATTCTATGAACGCTGGTAATTTAGGACTTCTTGAAAGTTCTATTAATAGTAAAGAATTTAATGATAGTATTACTAATAAACTTGGATTACAACAACAAGATAGTAATGAACTTATTAATAGATTTAAAACTGAAATTAATAATCTTAAAAATGAATATAATACTACTTTAAATAAAGTTAATAGACTTGGTGGCGGATTTGAAGTTGGTCGTATTATAGCTACCCAAATAGTTCATGCTCGTAATCGTCAAGAAAATTATAATAATCTTCTTAATTGGGCTAATGATGTTTTAAATCAAGATATTACAAATAATCATATTGAAGATGCTGATATTAATTCTGCTAAGAATGGTATTTATCAGCATATTATTAATAGTATTCAAAGAGATATTAAAACTATTCAAGATAACGCTGCAATTAATAATTCTGTTAAACAAGAACGTATTGCTCAATTAAATGAACGATTAGACGCTATTAATAAACTTTATACTCCTATTGATATTGAAAATAAAAATGATGTTCAATCAGCTATTCAACTTCAAAAACAATATAATGAAGTATTTAAAGATTTAGCAGAAGTTGTCAATGCTGAAATTAATGTTGAGGTTAATAAAAATCAACTTAATTTATCTGATGATAATATTAAATCTCGTATAACTTATCTTAATAACTTCTTTGATAATAGTCGTAAAAAAATTGTTAATAAAGCTATGGACGATTTACGTAATGCTTATAAACAATATGGTAAAGAATATGTCAATTCTGTTATTAAAGATGCTAATAATGGTAATAAACCTAATATAGATAAAGTTATTAGAGATGCTTATGCTGCACTTGATTTAAGCTCTAAAGGTAATGAACATCTTAAAACTACATTAGAACAATTAGCTGAAATTGCAGAGATTGAAAACGATGTTAATAATATTCCTAAAGAGGAAGAAGTTGCTCCTGTTAATCCTGATGTTAATGAAGTTAATGAAACTGATGTAGATGATACTAACTCATCTCCATCCTCCACGGGGAGTATAGCGGAGCGAAGCGAAGCGGTTCCTAGTGAGCCTACTAATACTGAACAACCTCAATCTCAAACTGAACAACCAATTTCTCAAGAACCTATTAGTACTCCTAAACCTGAAGTTAATAATACTCTTCCTGATGATGATTTTGAACGTGGTCAAATAGGTACTGATTTGGTTTATGAAAGTATAGCTGATTTAGAAGATTCTTTAGGACATGAGTCTACTAGTAGTGATTTACTTAATGCTAGACAGTCTTTTATTGATAAACTTAATCAAGCTGGATTTGAACAAACGGAAGCTACTGACATAGTTAATAATATTATTGACGGTCTTACAGGCGGTAGTTTATATAGTTCTGTTCAAGATGATAGTACTAGACGTTTATTACTTAATGCTACTTATGCTACTGTTACAGGTAATGAACGCAATATAGAAGCTATTATGGATGATTTTGCTAATAGTGTTGATAGTGAAGGTAATACTAGAGGTAAAATTGTTAATGGTAAAGTCTATCTTAGTATTGGTCAATTAGTTGAATATATAGATAGTGTTACGGGTAATAAAATTATTAAAAATTACTTGTTTAATCAAATAAAAAACTATCTTTACGCCAGCACTAATAATCAAGGTAAATATCGTGCTACTGATGAATCAACTATTAAAAAACTTAATGCTAGACAATTTGTTCAATATGTAGATGGTATTGCTAAAGAACGTCTTGAAAGACTTCGAGTTGAACATACTAATAATGTTAATCTTAAGTATATAGTAGAGAATGAAAATGTTAAAGCATTTACTAGTATTAAGCAAGGTGATTATTTAGAAGCCATATATAATGTTAAACTTAAACGTATTGATATATTTGCTAATGATACAATTATTGGTTATATAGGAGTTCCAAATATTGATAAGTTTGGTAATTATGATATGGTTAATCAAGGTTGGAAATATAATATTCATGCTGAAAATGGTCAAGTTGTTTCTCCACTTAAAGACGCTTTAATTAGTATTCTTGATGGTGATAGATTTGACGAAGAATTTATTGGTCATTTATATGAACTTGCTGTTAAAGAAGAAGTTACAAATAAAGAACTTGATACTTTATTTAAAGAATTTGAAGTTAAATATCCTGATATTGTTAAAAACTTTACTACTCCTGTTGCAAGTTTTGATTTAGCTGGACATCTTGTTAATCTTACTAAATACATATTTAATCAGCCTTATGAAAATAGTCATGAAGCTAGTATTAATCGTTGGTTTAATAATCTTCTTAATAGTTATGACCAAGCTATTACAATAGTAAAAGGTGATTTTAAAGGTAAGATTAGAGCTGTTAATGTTAAATATGGAGTTCTTAATACTATTGATGATGCTAATGGCGAATGGAATGATGTACAAGAAACAGTAGTTAATTATAATGAAGATGTTAATAAACTTGGTGTAGTTGTACAAGGTCAAGTATATCTTAATGGAGAAAGTAAACCTACTATTATTGAAAATCTTACTACTAATGGTATGCCTGTTATTAGTATTCCAAATAGCGATGGTACTTCTCTATATGCTTTTTGTAAACAAGTTCCATTAAATAGTAATCTACTTAAAGGTGATGCTCAACGTATTATTAATTCTATTAAGAATGAAGTTAATAATCTTTGTAGAGATTATATTAGTGGAAAAATAAGTTTTGGTGAACTTAAACAAAGTCTTGGAGATATATTTGGAAATAATAAACTTATTAATGGTGATAGAAATACTGGACTTCAAATTAGTATTAATCCTACTAATATAGGTTTTTATGTTAAAGGCGCACATTTTAATGGTAAAGATTACGCTTTTACTATTAATTCTGATGCTGGTAATTATAAACGTAATATTATTATTAATTCTCCTTATGTTGTTAATAGTGCTTTTAAAATAGGTAAAAGTTATGGTATTAATGCTAGTACTATTGATGAATTAGATAATGCTCTTCGTCCTGTTATTGATGAAATGTTTAACTATGCCCAATTTGCTATTAGTAAAGATTTTATTAATGATAGTACAAAAACTAATGATAAAACTAATAAATATATTTATCGTGAAAATGGTAAAACTATTATAAATATTGATGGTAAAACTTATAGTTATAATAGTTATCAAGATTTTATTATTAGTAATGGTTTAGTTAGAACTAAATTAGCTAATACTAATACTAATGAAACTGCTGGTAATTGGCAAATAGATATTCATTCTAAACTCGATATTACTTATGAACTTGAGGGTAGACCCCCCGTGGAGGATGGAGCAATACCTGAACAGCTATCAGAGTTCATGCTAGATGATACTCTTAACGCTATTAATTTTAATGCTTTTGAATCTGCTATAACTGCTAAGAATTTAACTCGTGGACTTAAAAAGTATTTTGCTAATGACCAAACTGCTATTGATTATATTAATGCTCTTCAAAAGATTGGTATTTTACCTAAGAATATTCAAGTTGTAGATAGTATTACTGATAATAATGGTAATCAAGTTAATGCTGTTTATCATCGTGATACAGATACTATTGAACTTAATAGTTCTGCTATTGCTGGTCAAAGAGTTTATCGAGTTGTTAATATTATACTTCATGAAAGTTTACATAGACAACTTTATACTAAATATAATACTGAACAAGCTCTTGCTTTAGTTAAACCTATATATGATAAATTTAAAGCTTGGCTTGATACTCAGGATGATGCTACTAAAGAAAGACTTAAACCTTATCTATTTGAGAATTTTAATACAAGTGAAGCTCTTGAAGAATTTCTAGTTGAAAGTATTACTAGTAATGCTCTTATGACTGCACTTAATGAAATTAAATATGATAATAGAAAAATTAATAAACGTAAGACTTTATTTAGTAGACTTCTTGAAGTTATTGCTGATATGTTAGGTATTAAAATTAATGAAGATAGTTTATTAGCTGCTGCTAGAGATGCTTATAAAGCTATTAAAAAAATGCCTAAACAAACTGAACAAAATGTTATTCAAGGAACTTTTCAGTTTGAAGAAGAAACTGCTAGTACAGAACAAACTGAAAATCCTAATGAAGATAACAGTCAAGATTATAATTATAATAATGATAATCTTAATGATGGACTTGATATGTTTAGTAGTGTTGATGATGATATAGTGCTGAATATGGCTGAATTAACTAGCCGTTTACCAATAGACCAACAGTCCGAATTTGCCACTTTGCTTGACACAGGGCGCATCAGTTTTAGCTGTATGTAGAATTAATCGAGCAAATATAAAAGTCGCTTAAAACGAAAGAAAACAACCTCTATGACGATGTAATTAAATTTTACTTTACATTAGTCATAGAGGTATTACTATTAATGAATTTAAATTTAAATATAAACTTATGAGCTGTGGAAATATTAAACTTGTAGGATATAATAATCTTAATAATATTATTATTAAAGAACATGGTTCTAATAATGCTGATTATTATAGTCTTATAGCTATGGTTGAAGACCCAATCTTTAAGAAGATTATAGCTGATAGAGGTATTAATGTTAAAACTTCTGGAAGACAAGCTTATAATGCTCTTCTTGAAGCTAGAGCTATTAAACTTCGTAATATGGACGATGTAGCTTCTGTTGCTGAAAAAGAAGAACGTGGTTTGTTTAGTACAATTAAAGCTAGAGATACAGCTATTACTTATATGGCTGATATTATGAATAAACTTAGTTTTAATTTTTTATATAATGGCGCTCCATTAAATTTTAATGAAATTAAAAAACGTACTAATGAAACTGTTATTAATGCTGGACTTAAACGTGCTAAGAAATTAGTCGGAAATGATGAAGCTAGAAATAATGAACTTAATAGTTTTATTAATAATCCAAGTCCTGCTATTAAAATTAATGGTCTTGGAGCATTTCTTCGTAAATATGGTGATGCTCAAGATTTTAATTATGGTGCATTACTTCGTTCTTTAACTAATACTGAATTTAATGAAGCTCTTTTTAATAATAAAAATGTAGCTAAACTTATTAAACGAGATGAATTATATCAAACTACTGATTATGAAGAATTAGGCGGTTATCTTGATGAAACTTCTACTGAAGGTGATGAAAATAGTATAGATGATGGTATTGATTTAATGACTCAACTTTGGAATTTAAGTATTGGTGAAGTTAAAGATTTTAATAAACACGTAGAAGAAATTATTAAATATCATCTTGCAAGTTTACCTAAACTTACTGCTGCTTCTCAACTTGATAATGGAAGTTATCCTTTTGATACTAATAATGAATTAGGAGTTGTTACTTTTTCTGATGCTAATTATTTATCTAAAATATTATATGCTAGTGCTGATACTAGTAATGTAGATAATTTTATAGCTAGTCTTAAACGTATATCTGAAACTATTCCAAATTGTGAATGTTTAATTCAATTATATGATTTACTTAGCAAAAATAAAGTATTTGCTAATAAGTATATGATGGTGTTTAATAAACCTATTATATCTAAAATTGAAACTTATATTCAAACTGATTCTAATGGTAATAGTTATGTTCGTGCTCGTGTAACTAATCCTAATACTGATTCTCGTACTATTTTACAGAATACTTTTTATAATAATGTTAAAAATAATATTATTACTAATCGTGTTCCTGCTGCTCGTGAAAAGTTTCGTATATATGATAGATATAAAAATACTCCTCATGCTAATCTTTATTTATATGATGCTTTTAAAGAAATATTTCCAGATATTAATCAAGCTAGTTTTAATTTAGCTATTGCTAAGATTGGTCGTGTTGCTATGGCTAATAATCTTATCAATTTTGCTAATGTTATTAATCGTACAGTTGAAAACTATAATAAATATGTAGAAGCACTTAAAAAGGATGAAGGAACTAAAATGCCTGATAGTTTTATTAATAGAGGTGATACTTCTATTATATATCAAATGGCTGATGTTTTTAAAGATATTATTTATATTCCTGTTGAACTTAATTCTCGTAATCCTGAAGGTAATTTAAGTTCTGATGTTATTAATAGAAGTTTTATTACTAATATTGCTAAAATAATCAATGATGATAAATCTACTGTTGAAGAGCAAAACGCTATGGTTGAAGCTTATGCTAAACAAAAGTTTGCTAGTCATCAATATGATTATAGTAATTTACTTCTTGAACATAGAGATAGTAATGGTAATATAATTAATTATGGATTGTTTAGAAGAATTGGAAATGGAACTCCTAAACTTACTGAATATGCTCGTAGTATGTTTAAAACTTCTCTTCTTAATGGTATTAGTGAATTAGATAATAATAATAATAATGACTTATATCGTAGTATGAGTGACGGTGATTATTTAATTACTGCTATGGGATTATTTATGACTGATATTAATAATTCTGAAACTCCTACTGCTAATTATTTACTTCCCATACCTAGTGATGCTCCTAAAAACTTTACTATTACTGCTCCTAGATATAGTCTTGCTGGATTACGTAGTCAACTAGAAGATGGAACTAAAATTATAAATAGAGAACATCCATTATTTAAACAATATTATAATATAGCTATTCAAGAACTTACTAATATGGCTCAAGCTGTTAATGTAATGTTTAAAACTAATGCCAATGGTAATCCTGTTTTAACTAATGGAGATTTTGAATTTAGTGATACTTATAATAATAAACCTGAACATTTTTATAATCAATATCATAAAGATGGAAAAGGTAATGTATTTACTACTAAAGATGGGCATAAAGTTTTAGCTGGTAGAGTATTTAGTTTTAAACGTTTAATTAGTAAAATTACTCCTAATAGTAATGGAGCGTTTAATGAACTAATTGGATATAGTAAGACTATTGACATCCTCTACGGGGGGTCTACACGCGGGCTTAGCTATGTTAATAATCAAGTAGTTCTTAATGGAGAACAACATGTTGCTCTTGAAGATGCTGTTGCTGATTGGTTAAATGAATATATAACTAATGGTTATAAAGAACTTAAAAATAAATATGGTACATTTATTGATGATAGGATTAATAATGAATCTTTAGCTGAATTTCTAGTTAATGATTATCTTGTTAGAGATAGTATGTACGACATGTATGGTGGTGACCAAAGTTTTTATAAGAATGGCCAAGCTATTCTAAAACGTATTAAAGAAGTACAAGCTAGTGGTAATCCTTTTGGTAATACTGATTTTACTAAAAATGATTTAGATATAGCTACTGATTTATATGATATAACTATCAAAGGTAATGCTGTTACTGTTCCTTATACTGTTAATGGAGTTACTAAACGTAAAAAAGTAGTTCTTCAAGATAAATTTAGGGGTGTTACTATTTATAATACTTTTAAAGCTTCTGATAAAGTTGTTATTGATAGACTTGATAATCAACTTAAAAAAGCTGGACTTGATAAAAAAGATAGAGAACGAATACTAGAACCATTTAAAGGTGGAGTTAATACTAATGATGCTCAATCTTATATTACTCTTGAGGAATGGATTCGTCGTATTACTGCTGCTGGTGAATTAGATAAATATGCTGGACTTATTCAAAGTCTTACAGATGATACTCCAATAGATAAAATTGATTGGACTAAATTTGCTAATAAAGTTCAAATTCAAAAGAATTTCTATTATGATTTATATTATGATACTACTGTTGGTATTGAAGTTCCTAGACAAGTAAAGAATGCTGAGTTTGTTCTTATTCCTAAACTTATTAAAGGAACAGAACTTGAAAAAGTTTATAATATAATGACTAATAGAGATATTCATCAAATTAATACTGTTGAAACTGTTAAAGTTGCACAACATAATCGAATGACACTTTGGAATAATGATGGTGTTTTAACTGATGAAGCTCTTAAAGAATTTGATAATAATGTATTTGATAATTCTGAACTATTTAGTTATAATTATCTTTATCGTCAGCAAGAAGTTCCTCAACATATGGTTGATGCTAGTAATAAAGCTGCTATTCAGATTATGAAGAAAATGCTTGATAATCTTCCTAATCGAACTGAACTTAATGAACTTAAAGATAAAGTATTTAATAATTATGTAGCTAATATTAGAAATAGTTTTGAAAAAACTTGTGCTGAACTTGGTATTGGATTAGATGATAATGGCCATATTGATTTAAATTCTGATGGTACTATTAAAAATCTTAATCGTTTTGTATTCTTTGATAGATTTAAAGAAAATGCTCAACAACAAGGAGTTGAAAAAGCTCTTCTTGAGTTTTTTGATTTAGATAGTGCTGGATTTAATAATCTTCCTTTATTCTTATCTAACATTAATAGTAAACTTGAAAGTATTGCTAATAGTTATTTTAATACTAATATTACTAGACAACTTATTAGTGGATGGCATGCTGCTCAGCTATCTGACTTTGGGTTTAAAGTTGATAAACAAACTCAAACAGATAGTAAACTTCAATATAAAAAAATTGGAGAAGTTGATGGTACTCCTGTTTATTATACTGAAATTAAACTTCCTAGATGGAGTAATAAACTTAAAGGATTAAATATTGAACAAGTTCCTGATAGCTTACGTACTATGATTGGTTATCGTATTCCTACTGAAGGTAAACAATCTATATGTATTATGTATGTTAAAGAGTTTCTTCCAGATGCTTATGGTAGTACTGTTGTTGTTCCTGATGAATGGGTTACTCAAACTGGTTCTGACTTTGACGTTGATAGTGTTTATGGTATGTCTAAAACATTTAATCTTGTTAAAGGTGTTCCAACTGAAATTACTCATGCTAGATATACTAAAGATGAAGTAGGATATATTAATTATGTTAAAGATAATGTAGATAAAGCTAGTCGTAAAATTCTTGGTAAAACTTATAATAAACAAGGTAATATTAGAGCTTCTTTAAAAAATAGCGAAGATGCTATTAATGCTACTCTTGAAGGTTATAATGGCAATCTTAAAATTGTTGAAAAAATTGCTAATGATGGTGGACTTAAGTCTTACGAATCATACTTAAAACTCCCCGTGGAGGATACAAGTAGTCAAGCTGCTAGAACTAATGCTATTATTCAATCATTTATTGATATACTTAATAATCCTGCTGCATTTGAAGAAAATACTACTACTTCTAATTTTGAAAATGTCAAAGAAGCTAATGAAACTTATGCAGAAATAGTTGGCGCTAATAAAACAACTGTTGCTCCTAGTGATTTCTTTACTCAACTTGATTGGTTTGATGCTGCTACTTCTGGTATTAAACTTAAAGGTATCAGTGTTAATCGAGATACTTTTATGAGTATTGGAAATGTTACTAAAGCTAATCATAGTGAAGGTATTAAAGTTATGTACACTACTGATGTGATTAGTGAGCAAGAAGCTGTTAATAGATATGGTAAAGAAAATGTTGAAACTATTGGTAATAAACATATTCGTATTACTCATAAGAATTTTGGTTGGTCTGGAGATGATAAGAATGTTGATGGTTATTTGATTAATCCTTATAGTTCTCAGACTACTGCTCATATTCTTGATGTTATGAAAGAGGGAGCTATACATAATGAAAATACTTATACGTTTAATGCTTTTAAAACTATTGTTGATTTTGGAAGTAATTATGATACTGCTATTGGATTTATGTGGCAACCTGCTATTGATATACTAGTTCGTAAATGGAAAGAAACCAATAGTGTTCTTGCGGAAGGTACTAAAAATCCGCTTACTGAAGCTATTAGAGAAGTTGCTCATAATCTTGGTTTTGGTGAAAAAGTTAATTTTGCTGGACGTAAAAAGCTAATTGAAACTATTGATAAAAGTTATGGTGAAACTTTCAAGAAAATATTCAATTTAAGCGTTTCTGACGCATTTTTATCACCTGACCTTATATTTTCATCAGACGCATATAAATCTCGTCTTAGAGGGGAAATGAATGGCGTTCAGCAGGCTTTATTTGACCTTTATATTCTAGCACAATTCAATCGGCTAAACTCAATCGGACAGGATATAAGTAATAATCTTAATATTCTTAGTGCTGATAAATATGGTGCTAAACAAAGTTTTTATGCTAGTGATAAAGTATTTAGAGATGCTAGAACTGTTATTGAAAATAGTAATATTTATGCTCCATCCTCTACGGGGGGTCAAACCTTGCTGTTAGAGAGTGTATTTCCTGATATTAGTGGTGGTATAAATGCATTTATTAAATCAGATATATCTAAAAGTAGTTATCCTAGTTTAGCTGCATTTTTACAAATGAGTACTGCTCTTAGTGTTAAAGCTACTCAACAAGTATTTGAAACTGCTAATCCTGTATTTATTGATTATGTATATAGAATAGCAGAATGGACTAAAGGTGGAATAATGACTGAAAAGTTATATAATGACTATAAAGATTATCTTATTAATAAACTAGAAGTAGGTAATAATGGTAGTTCTTATCTTAATTTACCTGTTACTATTGTTGATGGTGATTTTGTTCATCCTAAATTTATTAAAGAATATGGTACTGGTCAATCTAGGGCTTTAGAAATTGGACGAGTTAGTGGTACATTAGTTAATATTAAAACAGATGATGTTGTAGTTAAAAATATATTTGAACCTACACAAACTGAAATTGATATATTTGCTAGACTTACTCCTGCTCAAAAAGTTGATTGGATTAAACGTAACTTTAGTCAAGATGGTAGTATATTTGAACATATTGAAATAATTGCTAATGATGAAAGAAATAATCGTCGTAATGTAAATATTCAATATATTAATTACATACAAGGTGATATTACTAATGATGAAGCTCATAGATTGTTTGATAGAGCTTGGAATCATCCCAATCCTCTTATTAAACTTGCAGCTCTTGATTTAGTTAAATATGCTTTTATTGTTGAAGGTCATAAATTTAGAACTAGAAATATTAGTAGACTTATAAGTAATACTCCCCTTAGAGGATTGAGCGATAATGGAATAGCTATTGGAGATATAGCTATGAAAGGCATTAATAGTTATGGTTTTATTGATAAAGATAATGTTGAAGATATAATTGGTTTTATTCGTAAGAATTATAATAGTTTTAATTGTCCTAGTTATACATTTAAAAGACTTACTAATAATAAAATTAATTATAGTCTAAAAAGAAGTGGTATTATTACTTTTAATAGTCAAGAAAATCTTGATAATGTAGGAATAATAAGAAATGGAGATGCTGTTAATGTTATTAGAATTAATAGAAATTTATATATTAAAGGAACTTATGATGGAACTTTAGCTTATTATCCTATTGATAGACTTGAATCATTTGAAACTTATAATAGTATTGAACCTAGTATTATAGCTAATAATAATATTCATAAACCATTAGCTGTTCTTCTTTATAAAGGTCTTACTCAACAAGAAAAAAGAGATAAATTTATTGATGGTATTAAAGATAACATTAATGAAGCTGTAAATAAAGGTTATAAAGAAGTTCCTGAACTATATAGTAAATATATATCTGATGAGTATTTCCAACCATTTATGAATACTCCTTTTGAGAATAATACTATATATACTATTAATGATAAATTTTATCTTAATATTAATGGAACTACTGCTATTAATTTAAGTGATGATTTACAGCAATATAAAACTAAATATCCTAATATTGAAGATAATAAACTTGGTTTATTTATTGAAATTAATGAAAATGAAATAGATAGAGTTACTAGTAATACTGATAGATATAGTAGCGTTGATGACCAAACTCCTATTGGTAGATTTGCTAAAAATGCAAGTTTAATTATTTCAAGAGCTGTTCGTCATGGACAACCTGCTGCTCAAAATGTTCTTAATGCTCTAAATAATGCTGAAATTAACTATCTTGATAGTAGTAGTCTTTCTGATAATTCTGAATTTTCGTTATCAGTTATAGCTAATTATATAGATGTTGAAGCTAATAATATTCTTAACGATATTAATCGTTTTATTAAAATTGATGGTATCGATAAACCTATTAACGAGAAAGATGTTATTGGTAAAGTTCTTAAAGATGAACAACTTCAAAATCGTTTCTTAGATGTTATTCTTAGTGCTAATACATTTAAGAATAAATACAAACTTATTAGCGAAATTGATATTGATAGTACAAATCTTGATGATAAAACTAAAGAGAATATTAGAAAGATTCAAAAATTAGTTAATCAAGTTGATTCTAATACTACTGTACATTCTGCTAGAAAAGATTGGTTTGAAAGATGGATTCAATTACGTACTACTAATCCTAATTATATAAGTGGTCTTATGAAAGAATTTGATGTTTATGGTGATACTGGATTTATGGATTATTGGATACAAGATATTCGTGCTAATCGTAACTTTGTATTGCAGAATATACTTAAAGATGTAATGGGTACTGTTGAAGAAGGTCGTCTTAATGGTATTAAAGAATCTAATGACTTTAGAAATTATCTTAAAGAACTTAAAGCTAGAGCTACTAAAAATGGTAAATCTGTTAGTCTTGATAGTATAATTGATGATGATGGTAAATTAATTCAACCTAATAATCCTGTTTGGGAAGAAAAGATGAAGAAATATAGAGATGCTGCTATTGAAGCTGAACAAAAATTTGGTATAAATAGTGTTGAACATCTTATTGCTCTATCTAATAAAGCTAAATTTATTGATATGACTACCATTCATCAGCTTAAACCAATTACAGTTCAAGATGAAGATGGTAATAATGTTACTATTGAATATTCTACTTATATTATAAATCTTGAAAGAAGTTTATTAGGACTTAAAAAAGGAGATGATGGTATTCCTAAAGAATTTGCTGAATATAAAATACTTAATGGTAGAATACGAGATATTCTAAGTCAAGCTACTGATAATGTTACTACACAAAGTCAAGATGAAGAACTTGGACGTATCTATGCTCAAATGGATAGTCTTACTAGTCTTTATGATGAAGATGGTAATAAAAAGATTGGTCATGACTTGAATGTAGCTGAAAGACTTCGTGCTTATCAAACTAATATTCATAAAGTTAAAGAAATGTTCTATGATAAGCAAGCTAAAGAAGGATTTGATTCTAAATTTAAAGAACAACTTTCTATTATTAGTAAATATGAAAGTCAACGTGATGCTAATGGTAATCTTCTTATTAGTATGGAAGAACTTATGAAAGTTCCTGAATATCGTGAAGCTAAAGAATGGATTCGTAAGAATACTAGATATATTCTTGATATTAAAGATATAGAAGATTTAAATTGGGCATTTGAAGAACTTAAAGATGCTAATAAAGGTAATAGCGTTCTTAATGTTGCCATCAAAGAATTTCAAGCTAAAGATGAATTTAACGTAGTTGATGGACGTAAAATACCTGAAGAACGTGCCGCTCTTATAAAAGCTGAAACAGTTAGAAAATATAAATATACTAAAGGTAATGGTATGCCTTATGTTGGTATTATTCGTTCTACTGAAGATGAATTAAGAATTTATCGTGCTGATTTCTATAATTATCTTACAGGTAATAAATCTAAGAGCGAAAAAGAAATTAATGTAGGAGAAGCTATTAATAAAATACTTGAAAAATATTTTGATAATGCTACTAGAACTCTTAATACTGCTGATATTAGTCAAGAAGATTTAGAACAACTCAAGACTGGTTTTGAAGTATTTAATGAAATTACTAGAGGTGAAAAGAGTACTGATAAAGCTAAAGCAAAACGTGTTGCTGAATTTATTGAAAGTGAATGTGATGTTACTTATAATTGGAAACAATATGAACTTGATAAAAATAGAGCTTTTGCTAAAGGTAAAAAGTATTATGATAAATGGCTAGAAGTATTTAGTGAACAAGTTGAAGAAAATGGAACTATTGCAGAAAGACCTAATCGAACTATTTATGGTATTATTAAACCTAAAGATTTAGATAAATGGACTGATATTGATAGAACTGCTGCAATTAATATTCTTCAAAAGAGAACTAGAGAAACTACTACTCAATATTATTATATGAAAGAAAGAGAAGTTCTTGACAAATATGGTATTGATAGTGTTGAATATAAACAATGGTATAGAGATAATCATTATTTTGACCCATATACTCGTACTATTAAACCTATTCGTATTTGGACTACTATGCAAATGATTAAAGATGATGGTTCAGCTGTTGTTGGTAATTATGAACCACGTATTAATCAAATGCATATTACTCCTAAAGAAGAACTTGTTAATCCAGAATATAGTAGTTTTGTTAATAAGTACAAAGTAGGAACAGGATATGATAATCCTAATTATACTAGTCTTAATGAGTATCAACTTGAACTTATGAATAAAGTAAATGAACTTATGAAAAAGTATTGTTTTACTAATAGTAATAAGAGATATGTTGATATGGGTTATTTTCCAGCTTTACCTAAATCTAAAGATATGACTGTTAAAGATTACTTTGAACAAGCTCTTAGTTTTCTTGGTTGGACGGCTAATGTTCCTAATAATACTAGTTGGAGAAATAATGAAGATTTAACTTTTGATAAAGATTATGATATTCCTAATCCTAGATTAATTCAATTAGTTAATAAAGATACTCAACAGTTGCCTACTATACCTAAATTTAAAGAACCCAATGAAAGTGATGAAGAATTTAGTAAACGTAAAGCTGCTGCTATTAAAGCTAGAGATGAGATTATTGAAAAGAATAATAAGATTCATAATGATATTCTTAATCGTAATTGGGAAGAAGTATTTACTAGTTTCTTAATTGAAAGTAATAGATATAATGCTGTTAAAACAGTTAAAAATCTTCTTTATACTGCTGATCAAATTATTACTAATAATACTGCTTATGATATAAATTATAAAGGTAGTATAACTGAAAATAGAGAAGCCAGTGCTGGTGGTGAAATTGAATATAAGCAAGAAAAACAAACTAGAACTAGTGAACATCTTAGAAGTTTTATTCGTCGTCTTGTATTTGAACAATATAAGGATAATAAAACTCCTAATCTAGTTAAACTTGGTTCTCTTGCTCAAAACATTGCTGGTAGTAAATATATGATGATGAATATTACTGGTGGTATTGCTAACGTTCTTACTGGTTCTAGTAATATATTTATGGAACGAGCTGCTGGTGAATATATTAATCTTAAAGATTGGGAAGCTGGTAAATCTGAATGGATTAAAGGAACTGTTAGTTATATGGCTAATATGTATAGTGAAAATAGTAGTACACTTCAAGATGCTATTATTAAACTTAGTCATGTAGTTGATTTTGATAGAGTAACTGAAGTTAGTACTGCTGAAGGTCTTAGAGAAAATATTCGTAGAGTTCGTGGATTACTATTTAGTCCTCAATCTGTTGGTGAACATTATATGCAAAATGTTATGTTATTTGCTATGCTTAAATCTCATAGACTTGTTGATAATGGTAGAGGTGGTTATGATATAATGAGTAAAGAAATGTATCATCGTAAAGCTGAACAAGATGCTCTTATGTCTGTAATAAATACTCCCCGTGGAGGAGAGAACCAAGCTCTACTTGAACAATTCAATAAGTTCATGGATGAAGCTAAAGCTGATAATAAAAAACGAGCTAAATATAATCTATTTAAAGCTAATCCTATATTCGATTTTGTCAAGACTTATCTTAATGAAGAACAACAAAGAGAATATATAGCTAAGCGTAAAGAACTTATTAAAAATATTGATAAAAAGTTTGCTAAACTTCCAGATATTTATAATCAATTTGAACTTAAAGATGGAATTGCTCAAATAAAATCTGATAGTAAACTTACTCTTAAAGAATATGCTAAATTTATTGATAAAGTTCGTGAAGTAAATAAGAAAGTTCATGGTGTTTATGATAAACTTGGTTCTGCTAATATTGAACAACATTGGTGGGGTGGTATGGTTATGCAATATCATAAACATCTTTATCCTGGTTTTAAGAAACGTTATCGTTGGAATGGTTATTATAATGAAACTCTAGGTACTGTTGAAAAAGGTAGTTATACTAGTCTTTATGATTATTTGACTATTCCATTTAAAGAAACTAACATAGGAGAAATTAATAATGTAAGTGATGTTCTTAAAGCATTCCAAACTTATGGTAAGAATTTACTTTCATTTGCTGTTAATTTCAAACTTAATTATGAACTTCTTCCTGAACATGAAAAAGCAAATATTAGACGTAATTTAGGTGATTTACTTTATGTAGGTGCTGCTGTTATTGGAGCAATTGCTATAACTGGTATGGGAGGAGATGATGATGAAAGTATTATATATAATCTTATGCTTTATCACGCTGACCGTCTTGCTTCTGAAGCTGCTTCATTTACTCCATTTGGTGCTTATGCTGAAGGTAAAAAACTATGGTCTAGTCCTGTTGCTATTGGACAAACTATTAATGACTTACTTGGTACTACTGCTATGGCTGCTAGATTCCTTATTGAAGAAGATTTTACAGAGGAATATACTACTGGTAGATATAAAGGTATGAATAAGTTTGAAGTTATGGCTATTCGTAATATACCTGTTGTTCGTAGTATTAATCGAGTTCTTGATTTACCTAATAATAATAGTTATTATAAAGTTGATGAAAATATACTTAGTATTATACCTTATAAAGATATAGGTAAAGATATATTTGAATAAGCTGGACTTGAATCTAGTAAAAAAATAAGGGCTTGCCTATGGTATCACTACCTAGACAAGCCCTTTTACTTTTAATATTAATATCTCAATCATCAAGAATAATACGTTTTTTATCATCAAGAAATCCAACCAAACCATCATATTTATCATGATAAATTTTAATAAAATCAGTCATACTACCTCTAAATATATAATTATGATTAACAACATAAGTAGATTTTTTAGTAGTATTAATAATTATTTGTTCGTTATAAAGTTCATTTAAAGCAATATAAAAAGTTTTTGAATCAATATGAGCATAATTTGTTATATCACTTTCAGTAAAAGTAATTTTATTACTACACCATTTAATATTATTACAAATATAACTAATAATAGCAATACTACCTTTATTAAGTTTAATAAGTTTAGAACTTAATTCATTACCAAATGTAACATATTCACGATTAGTAATAGTTTTCTTTGTAAGTTTAAAAATAGTATTAAGTGTTGCTAGACTATCAGTAATTTCTCTATCCTCTGTTGTAACTTCAATATTATACACAGTAGGAGCAATATTTTTAGCAACTTCATTAGCTCTTTTAGAATATATATCTCTAACCTTTTTAAGAGCTTTACTATCAAATGTAACTCTAGTCATAAAAACAATATTATTTAGATTATCAGTATGACAAATATAAATATTATGTAGGAAAAAACGGAATGATTAATGTTAAAAAAGTGTAACTATCTTCCAATTTTCGGAAGTAAATATTTTTGTAATTAATTGATAATCAAAATATTACAAGCGTTCTTCTATCTATATAGATAGAAGAACAAATAGAATCAATATTTACTATTAGTAATATCTTAATTAAAACCATCATCATTATTACCAATAACACACATAAGAATAACAAAAACTATAATACCAACAACAAATAGTTTTCCACTATACTTATCCATAGCTTCACTATCACTAATATTATTAGCAACAGCCAATAGTTTAACACCACCAAATATAATTCCAATAAGAACAATAAATGCAACCATAATTATAATATATTTAAGTTTAACAATAAGATAAAAATAAACCCCAGTAGTAAGACTAGCTTATCTACCGAGGTTTCAGTCATGCCAACGACTATAAGTTTAAGGATTAGTAGAACGCTCCGCTTCGCTACGTTCAACTCCCCGTAGAGGATGGAATAGACTAGTATTCATTCAATCAATATAATCATTATTATTATTAATAACTATACTAATATTCTAGCACAACTACCATCCATCCTCTACGGGGAGTATAGCGAAGAGTGCGTAGCACTCGTAGCGGGTCCAAGCTAATCATTAAATTAAATAAAGCCAGCTCTATTAGAGCCAGCTTTACATATAACATATAAACCATTAGCATTAATACTATTTATTCCTTTAGTCCATATTTAGCCCATTGAAGAACAAATCCAAGACCTTCCCAAATTTTATCTTCAGCTTTAATTCGAGCATAATTAGAACCAACATTTAAATCAAAGTTTTCAGGTTTTACACAAGCTGCTTGACCATGAACTTCAAATCCAGTAAGACAAGTAAGAGTAGTATTAGTTGTTTTAGTACCAACTTTTACATTTTCAATACCTTTAATAAATCTCTTAATATCATTTTCTTTAAGAACATCTCCAGCAGGGTCTTCAAGTTTATAATAAGCTTTTTCAAATTCTTTAGCAGGACTCCAAGATTTATATCCATCTGGATAAGTTACTTCATAACCATCTTCTTCAAAAGAATGATTACCAATTCTATAACCTTTGTCATTTGCTTCACGAGCTGTCATAGGAACAGCTTCAATCATTTTAACTCCAATAAATTTAGCCATAATTTTAAAATTTAATTATTTATTTAACCGTAGTAGTAATTTAGTAGTAATTATTACAAATTTATCATCTAATGGTTCAACATCAGCAGCCTGAAATTCTTTACATTCAGTATCTTCAACTAAAACAAGTTTATCTTCATCAAATTGTTGAAGTTTATCTATAAGTTCTTTAATTGTCATAGCTTATTCTTTTTCAAGTTTTTAATAATATCTTTAATATAATCACTAGGAAAACTTCCTTCAAGTCGAGCTAATTCTTTTCTTTTATAATCATTATCGACTTTAGTAATAACAGTAGTAGGAAATTTAGTAATTTCTTTTCTTAGAATATCATCTAGATTTGTATTACGAATATTAAGAGTAATATCACAATTAGCTTCATTAATAGCATCAGTTATATTTTTAATTGCTATTTTACAAGCATCACAACCATCTCTAGTAAAACAATCAATACGTATCATAACACAATAGCATTATTTTTAACAGCTTCTTTAATAGTATTAGGAACTCTAAGAAGAGTATTCTTAATCATTTCAGTAGTAAGACTATCAGAATATACATAAGTAGCATAAGTTCTCCAACTATCTTTAATTACAACAGCAAATTTGTTAGGATTATCAATATTAGTTTGAATATATTCTACTTTAGTATTTTGATATTTCCACATCCAAGCAATAGCATCGGCACATTTAGCACGAGTTATACAATCATGTTCATCAATAAACGCTTCAACAAATATATTATTTGTTTGTCTTGTAGGTTCATCTCCAGTAAGATAATTAATATCATTACGAAGTTCTTCCCAAGTAACAGAATTACTATATCGTTTATATTCTGTATCATCTCGATATATAATACAAGTAGGATATTCAGTAATATTCTTACCAGCAACAGCCTTTTCAAGTATCATATCTTCAAGAATAAGATGGTTAGGAAGATTTTTAAAATTACATTGAACATTAGTACCAAATAAAGCTATATCAATAGCTTCTCGCATAGCTTCTGTTTTATCTTTATCAGCACTTTTATAATAAAATTCAATTTTAACCATAGTATTCGTATAATATAATGAGAATTTATAAAATTAGCTATTTTAAAGCCCCACATTGAATGATATTCATATCGTGATAGATTAATCACAATAACAATTAAAATTCAATGTAGGGCAAAAGAATCATATCTATGATTATCCTAACAGCTTGCGAAGATATTTTCTAATAGTGTAATCGCTTTGCATACCACGTAGAATATCACCATTACAATAAGCAGTAGGAGCATCACTAATACCAGCACTACGCGCTTCTTGTCTACCAGTATCAGTATATAGATTATACCTAATAAGATTAAACCTACCGGCAAACTCAGGAAGAGCAAGAGCTTTGTGAAGCCTTTCTTCAAAAAGTTTACTAACATTACAATCAGGTAAATAAAACAAGATTAACTTTTTCATAGATAAACTTCATTACCTTCAACTTTAGCATCACTAAAATGACTTTTAAAACTTTCAACACTTCTACACCATAAAATATCAGATTCGCTAGTTTTATGATATATAACAGCAGGAATCCATTCACCTGTATCTGGATGTTTCATTTTAGTAATGTTATCAATAACATATTCATTAGACGTTTTATTATGAATATAACGAGCACCAACTTTAAACTTTAGCCGCCCCTCCTGTTCCTTCTCCAAATCCTTTGTTTCCACGTTCACTTTCTCCTAATTCTTCAATAGATTTAACTTCTTTCCAAGTAATTCTTTGAGCACTATTAATAATAAGTTGACAACATCTATCTTTACCATCACAATTATATGGTGGAGTAGAAAGTTTACCAAGAATATTAGTAATTGTAGTTCTAACATTATTAAGTTTAAGTCTAGCATTACCAACCATACTATCAGGTAAATGCATATGTTCTCTCAACTTATCAACTATTTCAGCAAGAGTAGATACAGCATGAACTAAATCTCTAGAAGTACGATTCTTAAAAATAATAAGAAGTTCTCCACGATAACCCCAATCAAGAGTACCAGGAGCATTAGGCATATAAAAGTCAGATTTAGTAAGATTACTTCTAGGACGTAAAGACATTTCATTAGGTTCACCATTAGCATCATTTCCAATATTAAATGCTAAACCTGTATGATAAATAAATCTATCTTTATTTACATCATATTCATAGCAAATAGGATAAATATCCATACAAGCATCACCTTCTTTACCATAAGTAGGTAGAATGGGTTGAACCATACAACATTGCTTTACATTTAAAGCATCTCCGCTAAGAAGTTTAATCTCTTTCAGTTTAAATACTTTTACTTCCATATACAATTAAATTATTAAATTAAAGAGCTTCTGCAAGTGCAAAAGCATTTTCTATTTTTCTTGATTTATCACCATAACAAATACTATCAAATCGCTTAGTACCTTCAATATTATCTATATTAGAATAATATCCACTAATAGCATTAACTGCACCCCAAGCTGTACCAAGAATATCTCTTTGACCTGGACCATCAAAATAATAACTATAAGTATCAGAAATAACATTCATTTTTCTACTACTTATTTTACTATCAGTTAAAGCTAAACCACTACGATAAGCAATATCTTTAATAGTATGTCCTGTATCTTTTAGACGTTGAATTTCATCACTAGTAAGAAGATTTTCTCCAATAAATTGAATTACATCTTCATCAGTAACTTTAATATTAGCAAGTAAATTACAATATTGACCAAATTCTTCAGATTTAATTTTACTAATTCCAAGTATTTCTTGTGCAACAGAAATCTTATTATGAACACTAGTTGTATGTCGAAAACTAACATAATTACTACTAGTACGAATAGCAGCATTAAGAGTATTTTGACAAATAACTCTAATAGGAGTAAATAAAATCTTAACTCCACCACTACCATCATGAGTATTAGTAAATACTAGATAATTTTCAACAGGGTCACCTTTAACAAGAATATTATTAGGAAGTTTAGCACTTACAAATATTCTTTCACCATTTCCCCAAAATCCAGCAGTTTGCCAAATAGCAGAATTTTTACCAATAGCGTCATCAAAGAAATTAAAAGCATCATTGTTTTGAACAATAGTATATTTACTTTTAACAACACCTAAAGGAATATTGTAATCAGTACGATAGGTAGCAAAGGCGTTATCACACTTACGATAAATGTCAGTACCAAAAACATGAGCGCCTTCTTTTTGTTCTTTAATAATTCGGTCAAGTTCTTCATCAGTTCCAGTAAGTTTAATAGGCATTTTACCAACTAGTTCACATTTAGCTACATTAAAATTAAGTCCAGCTTTAAGCATAACTTCTTTAGCAGTAGCACAATCTGATACATCAATAGCACCAGAATAAGCCCAAGGTTTACCTTTTACTTTATACATATTATTTATGACTTATACGTAATATAACACTTTCAATATCTCTAACAGCTTGGTCTTTATTAATACCGTAAGTATCCATATACCATTTTATTAATTCTTTTACTTTTTCTTCTAGTTCCATAATTAAAAAGATTAGCAGTGTTGACTCCCCGTGGAGGATGAACTTAATTCTGTCCTCTACGGGGAGTATAACCAAATTATTTAATAATAAGACTAGTATTTTCAACAAGTTTAGCTATACTAATATCTCTACCATCATTAAGAATATTCTTCATAGTAGTTTTATTAACACTGCTACTTCTAGTCATTTCATGTTGATGATTAAAGAAAGTATTAAGTAAATCAAAATTAATTTTATTAGCTAAATCACCAATAGGCTTTTCAATTTCAAATTTAACTTTAATACAATCTAAATCATCAAGAGTAAAATAACCTCCAGTTTCTTCTCTAAGTCTAGCAGATTGTTCAGGATATCTTTCAGTAAATTTATCATTAATTTGTTCAAGAAGAACATCTCTACTAAATGAGAAATTACTATCAATCATATCATTATCCCAAAGAGATTGCAATTGTTCAAGAACTAAATCAATAAATATCTGATTAAGATTTTCATCAATTTCAACACATTTACTATTTTTAGTATAGAGTTTACTATCAACTAAATTAATAACTTTATTACCAGATTTACCTAAATCTCCATAAGTTATAACGGCATCAAGCATAACACTTTTAAGTCTTTCAGCATTATTTTCTTTAGTTTTACGAAGAACAGCTAATCGTTGCTCTTCTTTTTTACAAGATTCAGCTTCAAGATTAAACATAGTATATGCTTTACGATAACTATCAAGTTTAGATTTAAGACTTTCTTGTGTAATAACAAGGCGTTCTTCAAGTTCAGGAGTTAATTCACCTCCATTTTCTTCTAACTCAAGAAATATATCCTCAAGTTCAGTAGTAATATTATAAATACTTGTCATTATTTTCTACGTTTAGATACATTATAAGCAGAACGATAATAAGGATTTAAATAACCAAATAAATGAGTATAATCACTATATGTTTATTTTTAACATATTTACATAAAAGTGTTACTTCTTTATCATCTTTACACCTAATTGTAGTATAAAGAAATTCTTCACCATTATTTAAATCATCAGTGAAATTAGTACCACTATAATTTTCAATATGAAAGTGTTTAAGTTTATCAATCTCTGAAGTCATATCCAAGTTCCATTAAATTATTTCTAATCATACCAGCAATAATTTTAGCATTTTCATGAGGTTTGCCGGTAGTACCATAATAACGTAAATCAATAATATGACGCCATTCCATTACGGAATATGTATAAACACATCTAGTAGCAGTATCAAGAGGAAGTTTACCACGAGCATCTTGACGATGAATTTTATATTTATCTACAAGAATTTTATATTCTTCAAAATCTCTTTTACATCCATTAAGATAAACATTCATAGCTTCATCTAAATCAGCATTATTATCATTATTAAATAATTCAGCTTCTTTTTGACTTATCCAATGAGGTCTACAAATACTTCCATCTTCATATACATATCGAGTACTCATTTCAGCAATACTATTAGGACTAACGCGGTTTAATTCACGAGAAGTACTAATTTGTGTATCAACACAAAAAGTATATCTCATCATATGAAATCCTATTTCAGTATTACAAAAATCTTCAATAGGAACAATATATTTAGATATATAACCAAATGGTGTTTTATGGTCTAAAACCCAATTACCATTAACAGTTATATAATAAACATGTTTTTCATAATGATAACTAAAACCAATAGTATTAGCATAATTAATAATAATAGTTTCTAAAGTTTTATCACTATCATTAGCTATTATATAATAAGTTTCATGACGAAACATACTCCAATGTTCATCATTAATAAGTCGTTTAATAGTAGCTTCATCATTACCTGTTTCTCTACCATAACAAACTCTTGCGCATCTAGCAACATGAGCTTTAGCATCACCTCCTTGTTGCCAAAGTTCAACTTTAGGTTCAATTATTTTCATCTTCTTTATTATTATAAAAATCTTTAACTACATTTCTAAATATACTATAAAAATGTTCTTTAGGTATAATATTAATAGGTTGTATAGAATCAAGCTCTTTAAAAAACTCTTTAAGACCTTTATTTCTAATCCATAAAGTATCATAAGTAGCAGTTATATAATTATCTTTATCCATGTCACAAGCTATAAAGCAAGTTTCACTATCAAGCTTATCTATACATTCTTTACATACAATAGCTTCAGCTATTTGTTTACTCTTACTAGCATCTTCTTCAACAGAATTTCCAAGTGGAGTATAACCAATAACTTTACCACAACATATACAAACTCTAGCAAGAGCATTTATACCAAAAATAGGATGTAATTTCATACCATATAATCAGTTACAAATTTAAGAACTTTATAGAAAAGACCAACAAGAGTACCAGTATTATCAATAACATAATCATCTTGAGAAATTTTAATTTGTTCACTTTCATGATTATCATTATTGTTAAATTTTCTATCTACTCTAATTATCATTCCTCCACATTGTTTAATAGCTTCACATTCGTCATTTTCAAATCTAGCATCAGCTATAATACATTGACCTTTACTATTTCTTATATCAAATGCTTTATTCATAGTATAATTAATAAAAGCTTTATGGCAAAAATGATTTCTAATAACATTAGTACCATAATATTGAAGAAGAGTTCTAATTTTAATAGAAACATTAGTATTTAAAAGAAGAAGTGTAGATAAATTATCAAATTCTAATGTATTATTAATAACATAATCTGCATCTTTAATATTTGTAGAAACAATACCTGTTTTAAAATTATAATAATAATTTTCTTTAATTTCTTGTTTATCTAGAAGTTTACGGTCAATACCACAAAATTCAGATATATCATCTTTAAGTTTATCAGCAAAATGAATAATTATTTCATCATTTTCAACAAACCCATTTTTATGATAAAGAAGCCAAGTATCATAATTAGCTTTCATAATACCATCATGAAGGATATAACTAATCATAGAAGCAACTGTATCTTTACCACTTCCTTTAAATCCTTTAATACCAACAATAGTAACTTTATTAATACTCATAATAATTTGTTTTTGTTTATCAAGACAAATATAAAAATATAATAGGAATTTACTAGTAATAATGATGCTGAATTTAATGTTAAATATCATAGTGAGAATGACGCATTTTAAGGCTCAACATGACACGCAAATCTTATCGTGATAGATTAATCATTCTGATATATAAAATTGAATACAGGCAAAAAGAATCATATCTACGAGCGTGTTCTGTATAGTTTTAGACCTCTAACAAATAAAAAGCCTAGCACACTATATTATGTACTAGGCTTTACCTTATTCAATATCTATATGATAAATAATACAAAAACCATTACGTTCTTCTACAAATTTAACATTAATATTAAAATCATCTTTAGACACAACAAAAGCATTACGCAATCTTGTATCGAGAAGTCTAATAACTCTATTAGGAATATATAACTTAAATCCAGTATTAGCATCTCGAATAATAGGAACACTATTATTAATTCTATTATCATTATACAAAATCACATAAAGTTCATTACTTTTAGTTATATCGTTATATCTAATAGCAAAATTATAACTTTTAGCATCATAATCAGTAAATAGAATAATAGATTTATAATAACAACTAAAATAAGATTTAGTTCTATCAAAACTATTATTCTTAATTACATTATAATCTAGTATCTCCATTTATAACAACATTTTTAATATGATATGGAACTCTAGCAACGCCACTTCGTTCACCATAATCTATATGAACAGTTCTACCAATATAAGATTGAGAATCGAATAAAACTTTCTGTTGAACAATATGACTAGTACTTAAACGAGTTTCAAACTTTTCATCATTAATATCATTTTTACAAAGAAGAATAGGTAAATCACGTTTCTTTTTTTTATAAATATCAATAATTATAAAATCTCCTTCAGTAGCATCTTTAAACTTCTCCATATAATTAGCTCTACGTCTACCATATTGATAATCAGTTTCTATATTACGAAGAATAAGACCTTCAAAACCTAGATTAATAAAATGATTTCTGGTTTTAATAGCTATATCATCATTATTAATATATATACTAGGAAGAATAATCAATCGTTCTTTATTATTATAATGTTCATTAATATTATTAAAAGAAGTAGGGTTTTTAATATGACAACGATACATATTTCTATAAGTTTGATTACCTTCCATCATAATATCATAACACCAAAACTGAAGAAGTTTATTTTCAACACAATTAGCATCTTTAACAAAATGATTAATTTGATTAACAGTATAACCGGGAAGATAAACTTCACCATCAAGTGCTGCAAATCCATTAATCATATCGTCGATAATATTTGTATTAATAGTAGCAAGCAAATAATCTTCAAGATAGCCAAGAGTATGCCAAATAAGACCTTCACGACTTTGGAAACGAAGCCTAACAGGTTTAAACATATCATTTTGAGTATAAGCAGTAACAATACAACGCAGACCATTAATCTTATACTGACCATACATACAACTAACTTTTTTCCAAACATTACCACTATACGTTTTAGCAAGCATTGGAAGTAGAAGATTAGTATTTCCATTACTAAGGTCTTTAGGTAAATAAGTATTTAGAAAATTAAATAGAGTATCATTATCTCCATCCTCCACGGGGGGTAAACCCTGCATATCACAAAGTTCATCAAGATATGTATATCCTTTTTTAATCTTATCGTTATATCTACTTTCAAGTTCTTTTTGACCATCTTTTTGAGTAACAGCATAAACTTCTTTACGAATATTACCTTGAACAAGACCATAAAAAACAGTGATACTATTAGTACCACTGTCAAGTTCAGCCCACCAAACAGTAGGCGCACCATTATTATTTCTACGATAAAGTTTATTCATTATGTTCACTTATTTTTAAACCATTAAATGCAAAACTAACAGCTTTACCACCTAGAAGTTTAGCTTTACGCTGAGCAATCGTTTCCTTTTTAGGCTTAATAGCCTTTGCAATACCGGTGCTAACATCAATGGGTTTACCTGTAAAGACATCTTTTGATTGATTAACTCTGCTAGCACTTCTAGTGCGTTTCCCTAGTTCTTTACTATAATATCGTACTGGGTTTCTTCTCTCGAAATCAAGATTTTTTTCATGTATATCAATAATTCTTTTAATAATACTATTACGATAATCAATATAACTTTGAGCTTTTTCTGGATGATGTTCTAGAACAAGATAAAGTTTATCAAGAATATATTCAATACTAGAAAGAGTAATACGATAACCATAATTAATAGTTTGTCTAGGACGAGAACCATCAGGATAAATAATAGTACAATCTAAATCTTTAATATAAGATTCAATTGCATCAGCCATTGTAGATTTATCAATAACATAATTAATATATCTAATATCTCTATCATCTAGCTTTTCTTCATATCCTTTTATTATCATAGATTTTCTTTCTTACATTTATAAATAATAATACGAGCTGGCTTACCTATAAGACAATGATTATATTTAAACCATTCAATAATATCAAATGTAGGATAAGTTTTAGCTATTCCTTCAATAAGAGCATAACTTTCTTGATAATTAAAATTACTATGAACAGTTCCACCGTTATTAGTATCAAGTAAGCTAAACTTTTTGATATATTCAACGTCATCATTAGAAGATAGATTAATTTCTCCATAACAATAAATATCTTTTTTATCAATACGTTTATTATCTATATCAAGATATTCAAATTTATCAAGATTTTGTTCATCTTCTTCAGTAATTGGACGCATAACAGTATATGTAATACCAGCTAGACTTTTAGTATGGCAAAGTATCACTTTCTTCCGTATCCCAAGTAAATTCAGTTTCTTCTCCATAATTCTCTTCTATATATTTAATAACTTGTTGAGTTAGTTCATTAATAACATTTGTAGAATAACTACTTCTCAATTCTGCAAAATCTTTAACGCCAAGTTCTTTAGGAATAATAATAGGTATAATATCATAATCATTCTTAAGAATTATAGCTTCCATAAGACCAGTTCTATCATTATCCATAAGGCTAATAAGAAAACCATTCCGATTAAGTTTACTACGAAGCCAATCATATTCAATTTGACGAAGTTTATAAGTTTCATGTGGAATATTAACAACACCAATAGTTTTAGATTCAAGGGTAGACCCCCCGTAGAGGATGGAATGATTAATACTCTTTAGATAACATTCAAGACTTAATCTATCTTTAGTAGATTTAGTTATAATAATAACGTCATAATTATCTAATTCAAGATTAATAACTCCCTCAATAATATTACTATTAGTTATAAACTTAACTTCAGTTTTCTTATTCCTATTTGGAAAATACAGTTTAACATTAACTATTCCTCTTTTATCTTGCCCAAGAACGTAACCATAACATAAATCTGTTTTATTTTTATCATAAAAATATTTAGAAATAGGATTAGTAGAACGATTAATATAAAATTGGTCAACAGGATAAACAAAATGAGTATTAAGAAAATTAAGATTAATACCAAATTGTCCCCAATACTTAGCATCTAAATTATTCCACGGACGAGTAACAAGTTCAATAATAGGTTTATGATTACGTACATTACTAATAGCCCTAACAATATTATAATCGTTGTTTTCATCTTTATCTTGTCCATAAATAATATTTCTAAAAGTATAAGCAATATGTTTAAGAACAAATAGAAATTGACTTTTAATAGAAATATCAATTTGCTTATGAACAATTTCAGAGAGTACAGTTGCAGCAGCATCTATACAATCTCCCCACCAATATCCAGCAAAATCTCTTCCTTTAAGTTTATTCCTATTATCGTATCTAAAACCAAAACTAGGATGAGTATCTTCACGAAAAGGACTAGATATAAATTCTCCTGTATCTATACAATGTTGTATATCTTCAACACTAATTCCAGTATAAGTACTAAAAATAGTAATTTGACTAACTTTAGAGAAAATATAATCTTTAGTTAAAATAGTATTACTAATATTTCTTTTCATAATATTTCTAATTTGACCTTTATCGTGAATATATAAAAAAAAGAGGACTAGGTACTAAAATAGTACCCAATCCTCTTACATACAACTATTTAACTAACTTTAATTTTTTAAAATGGCAAATCTTCTGTTGGATTAGCAAAAGCACCAGCAGCATCATTACCACCACCAAATGGACTAAAATCTCCACCGCCATTAAATCCACTAACAGGATTTATAGGAGTAGCAGTTTGAACACCGGGCATTACACCAACACCGGGCATAGCAACATTTGGCTGTTTAGCTTGTTCGGCAGATTTTTGATAAACAATACTTTCTTTATAAGAGTCAATATGCAAACTAGGAGCAGATTGTTCTTTATAAAGTTCAATAACTCCATCATTGATAAATGTAGGAAATCCTAAATCACCAAATGAAGATTTACTTCCAACAACAGCACGCCATTTACCATCATTCTTAACGAAACGAAGAAGCTTCATCCAAATAGTAATAGGTTTACCTTTAGCATCATTATAAACAGGCTTACCATTATTGTTAAGTAACTTAACATAATTTTCAAACACAGTCTTATAACCAGCTATAACTTCTTCAGCCTCAACAGGTACATACTGCATATTTTCATCAAAATCTTCAAAAGGCAAAGTAAGAGCATCAATTTCTTCTTCTGTTAAATCACGACCTTTAAGAACAAATACATTATATATATGTTTCATAAAGCGGAAAATGTTATCAACTTTCCAAGCACCTTTACCACCGGGAATAGTTTCAACATTACTTTCAGCAGGAAGAAGGCGTTGAGTTACATAACGACGTTCATTGATATTTTCATGATTACTAGCAAAAGTAAATGTAAGATAAGGAATACTCATACCAGCAAATGAAGGCATACCTTGAACATCATCTTTCAGTGTAGCCCAATCAACTTTAACATCTTCAAGATGACCAATAAACAAGCCATTAGCTTTATTACAATCAGTACGTTCATCAAACTTTTTACGAGTTACATCACGTAAATCATTATTAATACCTCTACCTCTACGTTTTTTAGGAGTTTGTACTTCTGCATTAGCAGTTTGTTCAGCACTTGCTACAACAGTAGCTTCATTCTTAATTTCTTTTTCTGTCGACATAATTAAAGTAATTAAAAGAATTATTAGATAAAATAAGAGCTGCACCATTAGCAATACTAACAATGCAGCTCTATGTTCAAGATACTATATTTCTAGGACGAAGATTTGATTATTCAGCAGTTTCTTCTTTTTCAGCTTTCTTACCGATACGAACAGGTTCTTCATCTTTATATTCGGTAAGCATTGCAATCTTAACAACAATATCTTTATGACCGTTATTAACAACAGCTTCTTGCAAGTTGTCAATATCTACTGTATAAACACGATTCTTAGAAGTAGCTTCTTCATCAGTCATATCAGCTTTCAACTGTTTCCAAACATTAGAATCAGTAAAGTTAAGAGTTACACCAATACCAGACAAAGCAGCAGTATTAGCACATTTAGAACCTTTAATTTTAGCAACTTCATCACCTTGAATACAGCTAGCCAAAAGTTCTTTCTGTTCATCTTCGGTAATACCTTCACGACCAAGAGCAGCTTTAAGTTCTTCATTAGAAGAAGATAAAGCACCTTCAAGAGTTTCTTGGAAATAAGTATTAACATACTTAATCTTATCATTCTTAGTCATACGAACACGAGTAGTGCAAGGATTACCATTCTTGTCTAATTCAGCAATACCTTTAGCTAAAGCCCAAATATCAAATTCAGCATGAACAGCCATAGCAGCTTCGGGAGATTCAATATCCAAACCTTGTTCTTCACAGAAAGCAACAACTTCGGGTACTTTATTGATAATAGCATTATCAATATTTGCACAGTTATTAATGAACATTACATATTCACCATGAGCAATGCCGAGAGCTTTAGAAACTTGGGCAGTCATACGGAAACTACCAGGAGTAGAAACAACTACCAATTCAGGTTCTTCACTAACTGCTCTTTGACCAGCATTAACAATACCCATACCAAAACTCAAACCTTTCTTAAAGTCTTTCATTTTTCTTTCAATTTAAATGTTAATAATTTATTTTATAGTTTCAACAACAATGTTGTTTTTAATTTTTACAATAATATTATCCTTAAGTTTAATTTTATCATTAGAATAACCAAACCTAACATTATAACCATAATATTTATATACTCTAACAATAGCATAATGTGGAGCAGCTTTAACTTTAAGATATCGTTTTAAATCTTTTCCACTTCTAGCAATAATACAAATATCATCTTTTATAGCAACTACAATTTCTCTTCTTGATTTAGTTTGTTTTTCTATCGCATTGCCATAATTATGATTATAAGTTTGTGTACACCATTCAAGATTATTACTATTATTATTAAGTTTATTTTCATCTTTATGATTTACACAAGGATAATTATTTGGATTATCTACAAATGCAGAAGCAACAAGTCTATGTACAAAATAAGGTTTATAAAATTTATTTTTGCCAAGAGAACATACTTTATAACCATAAGGTGTAATAGTACATTTTAAAATTCTATTAAATTTAATATTTTTAACATTACCATAATTACTAACTTAATAATTTGGATAATCAATTATTGTTTTCCAAATTTCCATGTTATTAAATTTCAGTAATATCAATAATATCTTCATTACTCAAATCAATACCTTGCATAGTCTTTAATTCTTCTGTGCTTAAACAGCCTATAATTAAATCATTAGCAATTTCACGAGCACCATAAACAAATGCTCTATGACTTATCATTATTTTAGGATATTTCTTATAAGTATCTTTTTCAAAACATCCAGCAACAATAGCATCTTTATAAGTAAACTCACCAGTAGCAACCATATTACGTTCTCCAATTTTACGATAAAAACGATAACTAGTAATATAATCAATAGGAACAGCAGGTATTCTATAAACAGGAACTTTACCACTAGAAGCAATTTGTTTAGCTTCAGCAGTATTAGTAGCTATTTCAAACTTACCATTAAGTTGATATTCCTTATATACATTACCATTATAATCTTTATAGTATTTAACAGGATAAACATATATATGTTCATGGTCTTTATCTTCTGCATTTTTAGTTTGTGCCTCTTTGGGAGTAAGACACTTAATACAGTCAGATGGAAGTTTATCTTCATCATAAGCATTAAAGCCATCTGTATATTCGTACAGAGCGCGATAATTATCTACTTTTTCCCAACTCACGCTGCCTTTGACAAGTAATGCCTTAATAATGTGAACATCAACACCTGTTTTACCGCTAACTACATGAATATGTTCAATGCAAGTAGAAAATGGAAGTCTAAGGTCTTTAGCTCTCATTGCAATAGCAAGACCATCTTCAACAGACTTAATACCACATTTATCACTACGCATAACACGTTTGATAAATACTTCAAGACTTGCAATTTCAGCTTCACTCATATAATTAAGCTGATATGGAGCAACAGAATGTTGAACACCATGTTGTTTTTCAATACCACTATTACTAACAGCAACAGCAGTATTATTAACTTTAACTTCTTTATCTTCGTCCATTCTATCAAAGAGCGATTTTGATTACACAACAAATGTAACTATTATATTTATACTAACAAATAATATCATCAAAATTTTGAGCACTAATATCAGAATTAACATTCTGTATAACTTCATGGTTAGCCGATAACTTTTCCTTTTTAAGACTTGCTTCCTCAATAGTACCAGCTATATAAAGTTTATGTACTTTAAGTTTTGATTGACTACAATTAACATTATTATAACGATAGATAAGTTCATCTATGGTATCACATAAAGGTGAGGTTAAAATCCATTCGTCTACGCTTGTTTCTAGGCTGTCAGTTGAATTATTTTTTATAGATAATACTCTTAATAAGCCATCATTAAAAGCCTTCAAATTCAGCGTGGAAATAGCCTTAGATTTGATTATACGAGCAGTCCCTTTCTTGCTTCCTGTCTTGTATAAAATAGGAATACCATTATCATCAACTAGAACTTTATCTTCAATTTTATCATGATAATCACCACAAATTTCACCTAATTTATCATTAATATATTTAGTTACAGTAGCAGCATATTCACCTCTCTTGCTAATAATAAGAAATCGTTTATTAGGATTATCTTTAATAATTTCAACTATTCTTTCTAGCTTACAAACATTATCAGAACATATAAGCATACGTTCACGAACAATATTATAAAAAGTCTTAACTCGTTCAGCAAGAACAAGAGGATTATAACATTCATCAATTTGTTTACTAAAAGGATTAGTCATATCCATATCAGCACTCCATCCATTATATTCAGCTATTTCTGTAATATATTGAATAGCACTACGTCCATCTTGAGTACCATTTCGAGCACATTTAATATTATCAAGATTACCAAATACTTGAATAGTTTGAGTAATAAATTCAGTATATTTATCATAATTAGTAATATCATCTTGATTAACAAACAAAATTGGCTCTCTGTGTTCCTCTACGGGGAGTAAAGCCCGCATAGCATTAATACCACTAGAACTTATATTATCATTAATAGGAGGAATATTAGTATAAATTTCTTTTAGTTTGGCAGTATCAATAGTATCTTTAGTTATAATCATAAGTTTAAATCTAGCATGATTAAAAACTGTATTACAAGAAAGATTCCATTCATTAACTCCAACAACAATAGAAATATCATAACTATAATTATATCTACTATTAACATAAGTATGAGTAAGAATATTAATAGTATCTATATTTATATTATGATTTTTAAGACCATCAACAATTTCTATTCTTCTTTTCCAATTATCTGTAACAATAAGTATTTTAAGATTAGGATTTTTATTCCTCATCAGAGTAATAACTCTACTTATAATTTCAGAATAATCAAGAGGTTGAATACAATGGATAGTTCCAACACCTTTATAATCTTTAGAACCCCATTTATTAATAAGTTTACTATATGATTCTTCAACTATATTTCTCATCCAAAATCATTTTCATTAAAAATAGGATTATACATACCACTATATTTTTTAATTTTACTTTTACCTTTACCTTTAGGAGAAATCTTAAGTTTAATAGGATTAATAATCTTCATAGCTTCTTGATAATAAAATTTAAAATTAATATCTCTAAGAGAAATATCTTTATCATCAAGACTATTAATAACTGTCACAACAGAACCAGCTGCCATTCTACTACGAGAACCATTATCGTTATGAACTTTCTCAATAATATAGCCTCTATTAGAAACATAAAATCGAACATATCTTTGGCAAACAACATGAGTAACTTGTCCATTTTCAATCTTAGTTTCTTCTACATGAAATTGTCTACCTACATTTTGAGTAAGACAAAAGTCAAGAATATTAGTAGCTTCTTGAAGAGTATCCATTACAGGTTTATTCTTAAGAAAATAGTTTTCAATAGCTTGAGCAACAATAGGCATAGAATAACCTTTAGTTAAATCTAAAGAATACATCATAGGATTAAGAGCACCTTTAGATTCAATTTTAAGCTTACCTTTAGTTCTAAATTGAGTAATATAATTATTAACATCACGAGCTATAAGACTATGAACAACATCACTATCCGCTTGCATACCAGTAATATTTTGCCACCAAGTAGTAATTTCTTTAAATTTATCTTCTTGACTAGCATAAACTTTTACCATAATACCATCGGTATTAGCACTAATAATATGAATATTATCTAGTTCAAGAGCCTCGCATAACATAAGAAGCATAAGTTGTCCATTAACAGTAACTTTAAGAACAGCAAGACGGTCATATAAATCTCCTTTTTCAAATCCAAGTTTACCATAAATACTATTTATGACAATCTTTAGAACTAAAGCAAGAATATCTTTAGCAATTCCATCTATGTATTCTTCTTCGCTATGTTTCACATCAACACGTTTTTGTTTCATCCAACTAATTAAATTACAAAAAGCATTTGTATCAATATGAGCAGGAGCAACTTTATGAACACCTATTATACTAGGATAAAAACTAGCAACATCAAAATGATAAATGGTAAAAGGTTTACCCCCCGTGGAGGATGGAGTTAAGTAATCACCATAAGGAGAAGTTGAATATAACTCCATAGGAACATCTTGACTATGTAAACCTCCAGTTGCAAGAGTATAAGTTATATCTCCAATTTTAACATTCTCACTAAAAGCATCTTTATTAACTCTATAAATTGTAGTTTTATAAAGTTTATCAAGTAAATCTTGAAGTTTTTTAGTTTTGAATTTAATAAAAGGAAAAATAACTTTTTTAAAACTCATAGCAGTTCTTTCAGTTTTCTTACCTTTCCATTGTTCAGGAGCAAGACCACTAAACTTACTATAAAATTTCTCAAAAAGAATATCAGCAGTTTTACTACGACTAGAATTAAGAACATCAACATCATATGCTTTACTAATAGCATAACGAGATTTAATTTCTTCTGAATAAAGACGAACTATTTCAGCTACAATAAAAACATCATTAAGATTATAATACATCATAGGTTCAATATATTCATCAAGAATAAATCTATCCCATTTATCTACTAGCTTATTAAGCTGACTAATACTCATTCCTTTAAGATTAGGAATTTCATCATATAGTTCAGCTTCTTTTTCATTAATATCAGGAAGTTCATATTCTAGAAGTTCATACCATTGAAGATTAATAGAAGTTTGCTTTAAACCTTTAGGAACAGGTTTACGTTCACCTGTTTTACTATCTACAACTACACTTGCTTTATTAAGAGCAAATATACGCATTACATCAATACCTGTAAATGGTAGTTTATATTTTCTAAGACTATTAAGATAAAAATCAGTTTTAAATTTATTTTTATCATCTTGACTAGAAATAATAGTTTTACTAGTTTCATATAACTTATTAATAAGTTCTTTCGTACTATTCGTACGCATATAAAAACTAAGTAAAGCAGCAATCATAAGATTATCATAATTGAAATTATTAAATCCATACAAGTCAGTACGAATAATATTTCCATTAGAATCTTTATAACATCTAGTCTTATTAATATAACCTATCATAGAAAGTAATTGACTATCATCTATATCTGTTATATAAAACTTATATTTTTCAACAGTTTTAAGACGAGCCTTAATTTCTTCAACAGATAGTTTTTGAACTAAAGGAATAGGTTTATTATCAGCATTAACACAATCTTTAAATACTTTAAGATAACTATTAATACTAACAAAAGTAACAGAAAAGAAATTTCTTAAAACTTCAACATCATAAGCTATACAATTAATCATTTATATAATTTAATCCATAGTTATTTCTATTTTGATTAACCCAATTAATATCATCAGCAAAACGCTGTTTAAATATATGATAAAGATTATCATCTTTAAATTTAATAAGAGGAGAATAATTACTAAATACATATTTACCGCCAGTAGCCATAAATCTAGGAATTAGATTATCACTAATACTACGATAAGCATCACCAAATATAAATAGATACTTATAATTAATTCTAGCTAATTCTTTCCATAGAATATTACGACATTTATCAATAGCGGTAAGATATGTATTATAATTATTAGAACAAGCACATTTAATACTATAAGTCATATATACATCTTCAGTGTTATTACGTCCAGAATATTCATCATAAAGATTACCAATATCAGTAAATAATTGATAACCTTCACAATAATTTCTATCACCCCTAGGAAATAGGAAAACAATATCTCCATGAATACTTCCTCTACCACCTTGTATATATTTACCTGTATTAAATATACGATTTGGACATCTTTCACAATCAGGATATTCGTCAACAGTTTTACTTGCCATAAGATAATACTAATTGATTACTAGCACGAGAACAAGCAACATATAATCTACGAAGCATTTCATCTCTATTAGTATAAGGATGACCATATTTATCATAAATCATATCGTTAATATCTACAAATACATTTTTATAAGTAGAACCTTGTGCTCTATGAGAAGTAATTGCAAAACCATAATCTAAATCTCTACTAAATAAAATCTTACCATTACTATTCGTAATATTAGAAGCGATAAGATATTTACGTTTAAAATCAAAATACTGTTTCCATTTACTTCCACGTTCAGAACTACTAGCTTTTTTAGCATCATCAATAAGACTAGTCAACTTCTTATAATACATCTGAAATGTATAGTTATCATAATGGTCAATAACAAATAAAGGTTGAGTTATAGCACCACCATGAATAGCTTGAAACTTAATAAGAAATCCTTTAAATTCATAATCATTATCAACTGTATCAACAATATCTTTAACAATATATTCTTCACTATTGTTTATAATAATATCATTAAAAACATTAACAACAGTAGTATAACTCATTATTAAATCATTACGAGTAATAAGACTTTTATCAGCATCTTGAATAATCATATGTCTTACATGGTTATTCCATTGTGCAACACGACTATTAGTATAAGCTATAATACGATACAAATCAATATTTTTAGTATATTCTTCATCATTAAAACAAGTATCAATTAAATCAGAAAATTCAGTTTGACCACAAACATAAAATCCTTTAGTTTCTTCATTATAATCTTGTCTATTTTTAGATATATAATCAAGAAATCTCCATCCATTCTTATTATCTATATCTTCTCGAAGAAGTTTAAGAAGTTTACTAATAGGATTATTATCTCCTTGTCGTACAACTTCTTTAAGATAATAAGTATTACTAGCAATAAGAAAAGCTTGACTAGTTTTCTCATTAACAGGTGGAAGCTGACTAGAGTCACCAAGCATTATAACTTTAATTTGAAGCTTCTTACATTTATTACTAATATACTTAACAAGTTTAGCATTAAGCATAGAAGCTTCATCAATAATTAAAACTTTAAGACCATCTAGTTTATCTTTTCCAACAGGATTAAAGGCAGGATTTTCAGGGTCAAAATTTTCAATATTAACATCAAGTCTAAAACCAAACAATGATTGAATTGTATTAACTTCTTTTCCACCAATAGAATTACTAAGAACTCTACAAGCTTTATGTGTAGGAGCAGCACAGCCTATAACACCACCAGACCATTTGCAATTATTAATAACATATTTAATAACAAATGTCTTACCTGTACCTCCAGCACCACAAAGAGCATTAATATATTTCTTATCATCCCAAGGCTGTGCAAGAAACTCAATAAGTTCATGCACAGCTATTTCTTGGTCTTTAGTAAACTTAATGTTAGTATCTTTTCTATTACTATTAGCAATATTAAGATTACCAATCATTACAATTCGTTGTTTACATCAATAAGATTATTTTTAACTTTATCTTCATATTCTTTCCATTCTTGAAAAGCTAAAATAGTAGATTCACTATCACCACGATTATAACACGTAGTAATATGAAACAATTCCTTAGCAAAAGGCATTTTAACAATTTTACCTTTAGCTATAAGTCCAGCAGCAAAAGGAATATAAAATCTAGTATCAACAGTTTTTCTATTTTCACTATCTCTTATAATTTTAATTCTATGATTATATTCATCTAATCGACGAGCATAAACAACTTTCTTTCCTTTAGTTCTGTAACTTTCACCTGTAATGCTATATAGTTTACCATTGTATTCTACTTTATAAGTACCATCAATATATCTAATAATACCTTCACATTTAGCAACTATAATAACATATTTATTGACTATTCCTTTCTCTTTGGATTTACCTACAACTCCAAATGAGAATTTAAAGCTAACCATAGCATATTACTTTCTTTTAATAGTACGCATACGTTTATCAACAGCACGAGTAATACCTTTAAAAGTATTATCCTCTGCAAATTTAGCTTTACGAGCAGCCTTTTTAGCAGCTTTCTTAGCAGCAATCTCTTCATCACGTTCTTTTTGTTGTTGAATAACATCAACAATCTCAACATAATAACCACAATAATGAGTAAGAAAATCAATCTTACCACTAGTTCCATTACCAATAGCACTATTTTTAGCTACTTTAATAACTTTACTAGCAGGATTGATTCCAATAACAGCGTCAACATTATTAAGTTGACGAACAACAGAAACTTCATCATACTTTTTCATAAGTACTTTACATTTTTAAAGATTAATAAAACAATTATATTTAATAGTTAAAACTATAATAAGTTCAATAATAGTAAGATTAGTAGAGCCACTACGCTACGCTCCGTGGCAACCCCCCGTAGAGGATGGAAGCAAGCTAGTCATTAAACTTTCTTTCTAATAATATCATTAAAATCACTAGCAAGTTTACCAATCCTATCTTCAATTCTATCTAGTCTATTTCTATCTCTATTTCTTTTAACTTCCCATTGTTTATTAATATCACAAATATCAATTTGAATCTTTCTAATCCAATTTTGAGTATCGTCAATATCTCTAATAAGTTTATCTAGTTTTCTAGTAACAATGGTAATTCTTATAAAAAGAAGTACAGATAAACCAAATATAACTCCAAGTATAAAATCAATCATAAAGATAATGATAAAGTTTACGAATTAGTTCAAATCTAGTATCAGTAATATTATAGATTTTAAATGCCTTAGCAACAAAATCAAAATCACCATATTTAAGTAAAGCATCTATATAATCTTTAATATCACTAAGCCACATAATAGCACTAACAGAATATCTATCACTATCAGTATTAGTAATATATTGACCAATACCTTTGGCAATAGTATCAGCAGTTATATCATTAATAATAAACTTATCAGTAAACCAATTATCTTTTATATACTGTTTATCAGTATATTTATCACGAAAGGCTTTAGATAGTTTATTACATAAATCAATATAAGAACGAGCAGCAGTTCTATTATTATGATTAACAAATTGAACATCTTTAACTTTAAGAGTTAAGTTCATACCACATTCAATAATACGAACTTTAATTTGTTTTTTATCTTCATTAATATATAGAACAATAGCAAGTTTATCTTTCCAATAGCCAGTATTCAAAGTAACTATATCATAAAGTTTAACTTTAAATCCAGATGTAATAGTACCATCAATTTGTTTATAAGCAATATAATTCATAACAAAACTGTATTAAATTTTTAGTTTAACATTTATTAGCTAGTTCTTTTGCTCTATATTGAACTCAATATTAATCGTGATAGATTAATCAGATTATATATGAAAATTAAACAGAGAGCAAAAGAACCGTATCTATGAATGTATTATGAATATAAATAGTTAGTCATTTGTAGCAGCCTCATTATTCTGTTCATTATTCTTACCATCACGTTTAAGACGTTCTTTAAGAATATGTTCAGATACAGAACCAAGTTTACATTCACTAACACAACGACTAACACCTTTAGCATGAGTTACAGTATATACAATAGGATAATTAATATATTTATTATTACCTACTGTACGTTCAACTTTAGTAATTCTAACTTCGGTTACAATACCAACACAAATACCAAGCTTAGTTTGATTATGATATTGATAAGTATATTCCATATAAACTACTTGTCCTTTTTTAAACTTAGCTTGTTCTTCAATATATCTATCTAATAGACCATCAAAAATAAAAGAATCATAATTATCCATTTTAATTATATATTTAAAGTTAATAATATACATACTAAAAAGCCTAGCACTATCTTCACAGACAATGCTAGGCAAAACTACAAATACGAAATCATATAAAACGAAATGTTTGACACAGACATTATTATTACTAATTTCACAATCAATAATAATAGAATAATTAACACCAAATCAAATATGACATATAACACTTGGACTATGATAAATATTAATAGCACTATCTTCACAGACCGTACTATTACAAAAGTTACAATTAGAAATTAAAACGGATAATAACAATATCATAGTTTCGGAGTTCAATTCCTCCATCATCAGCAAGTGAAACAATACTACTATCTTCACAGACAGTAGTATTAGAAATAAAATCAAAAACTTATGTGGGATTATTTAGCAGATTTATTTGCTTTTCTACGTTTAAGTTCAGATAAATTTCATCATCACTAACATTCTTAAACTTATTCTCTTGTTTATTATTATCAACAGATTGATTAACCATTTTAATAATTTCATTACGTTCTTTATAAGAACTATCAATAATATGTTGACTTATAAAATGATTAATTTTAGTATTAGCTTCAACAATATTAATAATCATATCTTTAGCATATTTAGGAAAAACAGCAATAATAGGTTTAAGAATATCTTTATCTTCAATTATACTATCCCAACGATTAATAAACCAATCAAATTCAAATCCATCTTCAGTAACAAGTTTAATAATATCTTCTTGAGTTTTACCAAAATCATTAATATATTTTTGTTCTTTAAGAACATATACAAATAAAGCTAAACCTCTAACATATTGGTCTGGAGATAAACCTTTATCTTTAATATCATTAATGAATTTATTAAGAAGATTACAATCTTCTTTATATTTACAGGTATCACAAGCAATATTATTAGATGTATTACAAGATTTACCAAAAACTTCATCAAGAATAACTTTAATATTAATATTTTCCATAATTTTATTTATTTAATCATAATAACCAAAAACATCATTTTCAGGGTCAACAATAGGACTATCATCAACTATTGGTTCCCAAGCAATATCGTCAAAATCTTGACTTAGACATTCTGCATGAATTTCAACACCTTCAACATTATTATTGAAATATGTATCATCTTCAACAAAATAAATATCAGTTCTTTCCATATCTTTATATATAAAATAAACTCCGAGTAGAGGATGATTATCATCAACGTGTTAACTATAACAAACCCAATAAACAAAATGGATAAAAATGGCAAGAATATGAGAATTAGCTTTAACAAGCTCAACAGCACTATCCATTCTCTACGGGGAGTCTATACTACAAACTTAGCTAGCTTCAGAATCTTTATTCTTTTTATGAAGTTCAGTTTCAGTATCAATCATAATACCAATAACTCGCTGACTATCACTAGCAACATCAGCATGAGCTTTAACTAAAGCATCAATGAATAAATCATCTGTATATCTATATTCTCTACGAAGTCCACCATCAGCAGTAACTCTAAACTTATTCCATAAGAAGTCAACATAAGCACCTTTAGAATTACATATTCTTTCATCATCTTCAAGAGTATGAAGAATATTAAGAGAAGTATGACGTCTAAATGCAGCATTGAATTTAACAATACAAACTACATCAAGAATATGTTGAGGAATATTAATTCCAACAGGAATACCACGTTTATCAGTCTTAGCATCTTTAAAATCATTATCTTCATTAGCTTGACTAACAACAGTAGTTTGTT